>Ga0265297_10000359_pt1 | contig 143663 bp, 137 predicted proteins | sample Munlanlwell13791_FD_192502 | JGI IMG/M metagenome (GOLD analysis project Ga0265297, IMG submission 192502) | Leachate microbial communities from a municipal landfill in Southern Ontario, Canada - Leachate well 137-91 | ecosystem: Engineered > Solid waste > Landfill > Unclassified | place... | reverse complement strand
CGAAAGAAAAACACCCTTTCCTTTTTCAAAAGAAATTTCACCCCCGCCAAATCAAGAAAGCAAGGAGTGTTTTTCTTTCGGGGTTGCCGAGGCTCTGCGAGGCAGTGGCGGAACGATACGAGCGTACGAGGCAGTTTAGAGCCACCACGCACGCGGAGCGTGCGATTAGGAGCTTTCGTCGGGATTGCTTTCAAAATACATTCGAACTTTGTATAATAAACACCGCCAAAATTCGGAATTCAAATTTCCGTCAAAAATATGGTCGGCACGAAGTGCCGTCTGTTCTGAATTCCCCCCAAAAAATCCTGATTCTGAAAGGATTCGCCACGCTCCGCGTGGCTCCTCGTTTGCCAATACAATTATGAATAATCAAACCAAAAAGTTTTTCATTTATACTCGCAAGTCTACGGACGACAAAGACAGACAAGTCCGCAGTATTTCCGACCAACTTTCAGAATTGAAAGATTTAGCGTTGAAAGAACAACTGGAAGTGGTAGATGTCTTTGTCGAAAAGCAGACCGCCAAAATACCAGGTCGCCCCGTGTTTAACGAAATGATAGAGCGAATGGAAAAAGGCGAAGCGTCTGGTATTTTGGCGTGGCACCCCGATAGACTTGCGAGAAACTCGGTAGATGGAGGGAAAATAATCTACCTCGTTGATACTGGTGTAATTTCAGAAATGAAATTCCCAACTTTTTGGTTTGATCCGACACCGCAAGGAAAATTCATGCTTTCAATCGCTTTTTCGCAATCCAAGTATTATGTCGATAATTTGTCGGAAAATATTAAACGAGGTCATCGCAACAAAGTGAAAGACGGAATATGGCCTCAAATGGCTCCGCTTGGTTATGTAAACGAAAACAGAAAAATTGTTCCCGATGTTGTAAATGCTCCGTTGATTAAAAAGACATTTGAGGCATATGCGACTGGAAACTTCACTTTGCGGGAAGTCCGCGACAAATTTAATGAACTTGGATTGAAACGAAAAAGCGGAAAGGAACTTGCGGTGTCGAATTATCAAAAACTTTTAAAAAATCCGATATACACAGGACTAATGCTATACAATGGTGAAATTCACGAGGGCAAGCACGAACCGATTATTACAAAGAAACTTTTTGATTCCGTTCAGGAAGTGATGATGAGGAAATCTAAACCGCACAGCAAGGGACTAAAACCATTTTTGTATAGAGGATTTTTCCGTTGCGGAGAATGTGGCTGTTTCATTACTACCGAAACACAAAAGGGTCATAACTATTTGCGATGTACGAAACGGAAAAATCCTTGCTCACAAAAATATACTCGTGAGGAAATCATCACTTCCGAAATTCAAAAAGAAATCAAAAAAGTTTCTTTGCCAGACGATTGGGCAAATTGGATGATTGCCGAAAATTCAAAAGATCGGCAATCTGAAGTCCAATCGAGTACGCTTTTTGCAGACTCAATAAAAGCCGATATTTCTCTTCTGGATTCCAAGATAGAGAAGCTGATGAGTGCCTATCTCGAAAGTGCCTTGTCGCTTGAAGAATATCGCGAAGCTAAAAACAAGTTAGTTAATCAAAATCAGCTTCTCAAAGAGAAATTATCGGCTTTTGAACAAAAAGCGAATAATCGGTTCGAACTTACCGAAAAGTTTTTGAAATACAATATGGAATTGGCAAACGAGGGAACAAATGAAGAAAAACTTCATTTGTTCAAAAAAGTCGGTTCGAACTTTCAAATCAAGGATCGAACCGTACTTTTTGAGCCACGCGGAGCGTGGCGAATCCTTTCAGAATCAGGATTTTTTGGGGGGAATTCAGAACAGACGGCACTTCGTGCCGACCATATTTTTGACGGAAATTTGAATTCCGAATTTTGGCGGAGAGGGAGGGATTCGAACCCTCGAAGGGGTTGCCCCCTTAACTCCTTAGCACGGAGCCGCACTAGACCACTATGCGACCTCTCCAAGATACCAAATTTTACCACATTTTTTAGCCCCTCGCAACGACTAAGGCGCTGATTTCCCCGGCGCCTTTTTCTGCCAACGCTTTGGCACATTCATTAAGAGTCGCTCCGGTAGTACAGACATCGTCCACCAAAATCACATTCCGACCGTTCAGATCCACCAAACATTCAAACGAATCTTTGGCATTATCAATTCGGCTTTTTTTATCTTCTATGTCCGCCTGGGGTTTGCTGTTTTTGGTTCTGGCTAAAATATTCAATCCGAGTTCTACTCCGTATTTGGCAGCAATTTTTTCCGCTAAAATATTGGCTTGATTAAATCCTCTCCAATTAAAACGTTTTTTATGCAAAGGCACGGGGACCAGCAGGGGATCGCCGGCAAATATATTAAACCTAATTTGAGATGATAGATTGTCGGCATAAATTCCGATTAGGGCCATTAATGGCTCCGATAGGTCTTTTATAAAATTGTATTTTATTAGCTTAATAGTTTTCTCTACTAATTTGTCGTTATAGTCCGTCGCCACAAAAAGACGGTTAATTTTAAAATCGTTCCGGCAATGGACGCAGGTATTGCCCTCGGCAACCGGTCTTTTGCATCCTACACATTCAAAATCATTCCTTATCTTAACGGTAGTCATACAAAGATCGCAAAAATAAGTATCATAAACACCGCAACCGATGCATCGGATGGGGAATATGGCGTCCAATAAGAACTTCCATACTAACTGGGGATAATCCATGGCTTAATTATGTGATACTATTAATGTAGCAGTTTATTCCGACTATGTTTAATCTTTTTGGGGGGAAAGGCAAATTAGGGATAGACATCGGAACGGCTTCGATTAAGGTTGTGGAGCTCGAGAAAAAAGGCGCCCGATTTGAGTTGAGCAATTACGGCCTTTTTGAGCTTAAGAGTGGTGTCTCCGACATCCCGGCCACAGCGGGGCGGGGTATTTTAAAACTCCCTGACGAGGAAATAATCTGGGGGATTAAAGAGATTATAAAAAAGGGCAGCATAAAATCAAAAGATGTTGTCGCTTCTATCCCTTCCTTTTCAACTTTCAGCACGATTATAGAAATGCCCTATTCGTCGGAGCAGGATCTGGCCAAAGCTCTTCCATTTGAAGCAAAGAAATATATTCCCATTCCCTTAAACGAGGTGATACTTGATTGGTCAATCATAGATATTTCCAATAATTCAAGTCCCGCACTCGGCGCTGTTGGACCCAAGCCGACGACTGTCGAAGTTTTTGTAGCCGCAGTTCCAAAAGATGAAACAACCCGTTATCAGAGGATAATGAAAGGTGTCGGACTAAACCTTCGGGCACTGGAGCTTGAGAACACAGCCCTCATCAGGGCTTTACTGGGGAATGACCTGTCGCCTACGGCGATAATAAATATCGGGGGGAGAAGCACTTCCATAGTCATTATTAACAAAGGTTATGAACGCGTGAGCCATAACTATGAAGTGGGAGGATTTGAAATTACAAAATCCATAGCCCGATCCTTGAATGTGAGCTTAGAAAAAGCGGAAGACCTCAAACGCAAGATAGGGATGAAGCCATCGGATGAGAACATAATCAATGAAGCCATGTCGTCGTTGGTTGATATGATGGTTTTTGAAACCAGAAAAACAATTTCAAATTACGAGAGTTCTAAGAACATAAAAATATCCAAGATTCTTCTTATAGGAGGGTTGTCCAACATGCCTAATTTCATGGAATATTTCAAAAAGAAGCTGGGGATGGAAGTTTATAGCGCAAATGCCTTTGCCAGAATTGTCTACCCGCAGTCGCTGTCTTCTGTCATCCAAGAGCTGGCCAATGCTTTTGCAATCGCCACCGGTCTTGCGATGAGAGAGATTTAATGTTGATAACGACAGTAATTTTTTAAGTTATACTTTAATATATGCCCGACCAAGGGGGGATACAATTACTTCCGGAATCCCGAAGAAAGATAGATATAAAGACGCCAGGAGAGAACAGATGGCTCTATGCAGGAGCAACTGCCCTTGTTTTGGTCGCAATTATTACGGCAGGTTTGTCGTTTTATCGAGACGGGCTTGAGGATAAACTTGCTCAACTTGATTCAGATTTAGTTACCCTAGAAGGAAAAAGAGATAAAAAAGTAGAGAATAATCTTCTGACTCTTGATAAGCAATTGTCTTTAACCACAAAACTCCTTAATGACCATATCTTTTGGACCAAAGCCCTGAGGAAGATAGAAGCCCTGACCAACCCTCAAGTCCAATATGTAACATTTATAGGCGGAGTGGATGATGGGAGATTTGAGATGAAAGCGCTTACTTTTAATTATACTGTCCTGGCGAAACAAATTGCCGCCTATGTCTCGGATGATTCTATAAAAGATATCGATTTGAATGATGTCCATGTCCGTACCGACGGAAAGTTGGAATTTTCACTGCGACTTATTTTCGATAAGAATAAATTTATAAGAGAAGAGCAATGAGTCCTACCAAAAACTACATCGGCGCAGGATTAATAGCTTTGGCACTTTTCGGTGCTTGGGGTTGGATTTTCCCCGAATACAATAAGATGTCAGAGCTAAATGTTGGTATTAAGGAACGCCAAGATCTTTATGACTCCAGAAGTGCCACCATAAAGAAAATCCAAGACTTAAATAAAGAATATCAACAGAAATCAGCTGATATTGCTAAAATATCCGCCATCCTCCCAAGTAAAAAAAGTTTGGCTGAAGTGTTGTCGGCGATAGATAAGCTTTCTTCTCAGAGCGGTCTTCAGCTTGTGAATGCTACCGTTACCGGGCAACCATCCAACGACTCAAATAGTGTATACAATATTATGCCGATTCAGTTAACGTTAAGCGGAAATTATATTGCGCTTGAGAATTTCCTTCAATCGGCGGAGAAGAATCTCCGATTAATAGACATAGCCACTCTTAATGCAGCAAATGTAGGGGGATCCAGTATGTTAGATTTCAGTATTAAAGGAAACGCTTATTATCTTAAATAATTAGAAAAATATGGCATCACAACAAAAGCAAAGCTTACTTATATTAATCATGATAATCCTCCTGGGAGCAGTGGGGGGATATTTCTATTACTCAAGTTTTGTATTGCCAGCCCAAATTCCAGTAGCTTCCCCTTCGATTTCGCAAGCCAATGATTTAAAGGCATTTGAGGGTCTCCAAATAGATTTTGGGATACTGACCAATAAAAAATTTCAGTCACTCCAAATATTCGGAGAATCTCCGGTCAATCCCGGAGCTACGGGGAAAAAAGATCTCTTCTCTCCAATTTAGATCAGATACTTAACACCACCATGGCCATTAAAATACCCCGAACACTTTTAGACGAGCTCCTTCGTCAAAATGTTGTTTCTCAAGATCAACTAACTCAGCTGGTTCAAGAAGCCCAAAAAGAGAATAAGGACATTGGGCGTTTTTTAATAGAGAGAGGGATTGTCTCGGATCAGGACCTTCTTAAATACAAATCATCATCATATAGATTACCGGCTGTAGACCTTGAGGGCGTAGAGATAGATCGTTCGGTTCTGAAAGAAGTTTCCGAAGATGTAATTACTCAGTATCATGCCGTTCCTTTTTCTAAAGAAGGAGATATTCTGCGCGTAGGTATTTTAAATCCCGAGGATATCGGCGCTTTGGAAGCTCTGAAATTTATAGGAGAGGATAAGAAACTTACAATAGAGAAATATGTAATCAACTACAAAGATTTTGATAACCTACTTAGAAGTTATCGCACACTAAGCGGCGAAGTGGGAGAAGCTTTAGAATCGCTCTCAGATGAATTGGAGAAAAAAGAGGGTGAGAGCGGTGCTCCAATTAAATCTATCGAAGAGATAACAGCCGAGGCGCCGGTAACCCGTATTGTTGCGGTTATAGTGAAGCATGCAGTCGAGACAAGAGCTTCCGACATTCACATAGAACCGTTTGAAGACAGGATAAGAATCCGTTTTAGGATTGACGGGATTTTGGCTACTTCATTGACTCTGCCCAAAAATCTTCAATCCGCCGTTGTCACAAGAATAAAAATTCTCACCGATCTTAAGATAGATGAGACGCGACTGGCTCAGGACGGACGATTTGCCACCAAGATAGGCGGCCGGAAAATAGACTTCCGTGTTTCCACCTTCCCGACAAAGAACGGTGAGAAGGTGGTTATGCGTATTTTGGATCCTTTTACCAGCAAGATTGACTTGGTTGACTTGGGAGTTGATGGCAGATCACTCGAAATTCTAGAAAGAGCAATGGGCAAACCGTTCGGAAGTATTCTTATCACGGGACCTACCGGTTCCGGTAAATCAACCACTTTGGCCGGGATGTTAAAGCTTCTGAACAGCGAGGATGTTAATATCGTAACCCTTGAAGACCCGATAGAGTATTTTGTTGATGGAGTTAACCAATCCCAGGTGCACGAAGAAATTGGCTATACATTCGCCAGTGGTTTAAGACATATTCTTCGGCAGGACCCCGACATAATCATGGTCGGTGAGATAAGAGACAGGGAAACGGCGGGGTTGGCCACCCAAGCCGCTCTTACGGGGCATATAGTTTTATCCACTCTACACACCAATGATTCAATGGGTGTTATCCCCAGATTAATAGATATGGGTGTTGAAAAATATCTTATACCGTCAACTTTAAATGTCGCGGCAGCCCAAAGACTTCTTCGAAGACTCTGCCCGGATTGTAAATTAGAGGCCAAGGCGAACACAGCTGAAGAAAAGCTAATCAATGATGCTATATTGGCCATGCCCGAAGTGTATAAGAAAGAGCTCTATTCAAAGACCGGTTATACAATATCCAGAGCAAACGATAAAAATCCTTGCAAAAAGTGCGGTGGCAAGGCCTATAAGGGACGAATCGGAATTTTTGAGATGCTTGAGATGTCAGACGAATTAGAAAAAATAATTCTCGGTACGATCTCCGAAGCAGCTATGAGGCAGGAAGCCCAACGCCAAGGTATGATTACGATGTTTCAGGACGGTATTTTGAAAGTGCTTAAGGGGGTAGTATCATTAGAAGAGCTGCTTGAAGTGGCTCAAGCAGGCGACAGCGCATAATTAATCTGTAAACATGGATTTCAAACAATATTTGGATGAATTACTTTTACTGACGGCCCAACAAGGGGCTACGGATTTGCATATTTCACCGGGACACTATCCTGTTGTAAGAGTTGATGGGCGATTGATTATGTTGACAAATTACGGCATTCTCGACAGTGAGACAGCTCAAGGATTGGTGTTTTATTTACTGGGGGAGGAAAGAAAAAATAGATTTCTCTCCGAGAAAGAGCTTGATTTTTCTTATGAACTTCCAAATAAAAACCGATTCCGAGTTGATGCTTATCAGACCAAGGGTGGTTTTGCAGCCTCTCTTAGGTTGATACCGAACGAGATAAAAACCGTTGAAGAGCTGAATTTGCCCCCTATCGTCAAGATTTTTTCAAAACTTTCCCAGGGGTTTGTCCTTATAGTCGGACCCAATGGGCATGGCAAGTCAACAACTCTAGCCTCTCTTATAAATCTTATAAATAAAGAACGGACCGAGAAGATTGTCACCATCGAGGATCCAATCGAATATATATTCACTCCGGATAAAAGTATTATCGACCAGAGAGAAGTTTATCAAGATACATTTTCTTTCCACAAAGCTCTAAGATCAACATTCAGACAAAATGTTAACGTTATCATGGTGGGGGAGATGAGAGATTATGAAACCATGAGTGCCGCGGTTACGGCCGCTGAGACCGGACACTTGGTTTTCGCCTCTCTTCACACAAACAGCGCTTCGCAAACCGTAGAGAGAATTCTGAACAGCTTCCCACCGAATCAAGAAGCACAAATAAGAAATCAGATGGCCAACACTCTATCCGGAATAGTTTCCCAGAGATTAATCCCAAGGATAAAAGGCGGATTGGTCCCGGCAGTTGAAGTAATGATCGCTACACCGGCAATCAGAACATTGATACGGGATAGCCGTCCAAGACAAATGGATATGGTTATAGAGACCAGCCAAGACATAGGCATGATAAGCCTGAATAGGTCTTTAGCTGACCTGGTAAGGAGAAAAGAGATCAGCTGGGAAAGAGCAGAATTTTATTCCCAAAACCCAGGTGAATTAAAAAACTTGATATAAAATGGATTTCAAATATAAAATAAAAACGCAGACGGGAGAAATTCTTGAGGGTCCGATTGATGCGCCCGATGAAGAGGCTGCCGTAAAAACTCTTCAATTAAAGGGTTATACTATTCTGTCTTTGGATCCAGTTAATACCGGATTATTATCTTCCGATATCTCACAATATTTTTCCAAACCATCAAATAAAGATGTCGTCCTGTTCACCAGGCAACTATCAACGCTGATAGATGCCGATATGCCATTAGCTGAAGGATTAAGAACCTTGGCTAAACAAGTGGAGAAACCGACTTTCAAGAAAGTTATCACGGAGATATCGGAGGCCGTGGAGAGTGGCCAGTCCTTATCGGCTGCACTTGCCGCAACTCCTCAATTCTTTGGCTCTTTTTACATAAAACTTGTACAGTCCGGTGAGGTATCCGGGAAACTTCAAGAATCGCTTCTCTATTTAGCTGATTATCTTGAGAAAAGCCAATCCATCAACTCGAAAATAAGAGGCGCTTTAGCCTATCCGGCTTTCGTGGTTTTCGCCCTAATTGTGGTTACCGGCATTATGGTTATTTATGTTTTGCCTCAATTATTATCCATCTTCGAAGATCTGGGAGATGTTCAACTCCCCATAACGACCAGAATATTAATATGGGTCACCAATTTCGTAAACCAATATTTATACCTCCTTACAATATTAATAGTTGGCTCGATAGTTATACTATGGAGGTTCCTAAAAACTTCTTCGGGAAAATCTTGGTTTGATAATTTTAAGATTAACATGCCCTCTTTAGGAATTGTCGTTAGGAATCTTTACCTTGCAAGAATATCCGAGAGTTTATCCACCCTTATCAAATCGGGGATACCAATCTTAGACGCCCTTCATATAACCTCTGAATTAGTCGGGAATATGAATTACCAGAGAGTACTCTTAGATGCCGAGGAGAGTGTCCGGGGAGGGGGAACAATATCGGAAGCATTCTCTAAATATAGCGAGGTACCCCCGCTAATGACATCCATGATGTCGATAGGAGAAAAGACCGGAAAGCTCGACTTTATGCTCGCGCATATATCTAAATACTACAAATCCGAATCGGAAACCGCTATCTCGAATATTTCTATGTTAATCGAGCCGATATTGGTATTAGTGCTCGGGGTAGCTGTTGCTGTTTTGGTCTCGGCAATATTATTACCGATTTATAATCTTGTAGGAGTATCTTAATGTTTGTTGATAACTGGGGTTTGTTTAACAAACCAGTGAGTTATATAATTAAAATCATGAATAAAAGATACCAAAAAGGTTTTACCTTGGTCGAGCTTCTGGTCGTAATTGCAATAATCGGTATTCTAGCTACTTTACTTCTGTTGCAATTGGGTGTTGCAAGACAAAGAGCCAGAGATGCCGCTAGGATCGCTCACATAAACCAAGTAAGAACGGCTGTGGAAATGTATTTTGATGATGCCGGTAGTTATCCTCAAGTCGCAACTTATGATGCTTTATCGATTTTAGCCCCAAAATATTTGACTCAACTACCCAAAGATCCTTTACTCAACGGTGATTATTTTTATAAGTACGCCTATACCGGTTTGGTTAAATATCATCTTTGGGCAGAGCTTGAGCAGTCTGCAGCTGCTCTAAAGGGAGACGCAGATATAAACTCAACGGGCTGGACAGGACAAGTTATTAATGGAGCCACCGAGGTTTGCACCACTACCGTTGTTGACTGTATATACGATCAGGGCCAGAACTAAGTTTTATACTTCTTAAAACAATCCCGCCAAAGCGGGATTGTTTTTTGGTATACTGAGATCATGGATTGGTTTACTTTATTGATCATACTCATCATCGGATTGAGCGTAGGCAGCTTTCTTAATGTCGTTATATTTCGTCTTGATAAAAGGGGTGGGATTTTAACGGGGAGATCAGAATGCAGAAGCTGTAAAAACGTTTTAAAATGGTATGACCTGATACCAATATTTAGCTTTCTGATTCTGTGGGGTAGATGTCGCTATTGTAAGAAAAATATATCCCGGATATATCCGTTTGTTGAGATTATTACCGCAATTTCTTTCTGGGCATATTTTTATTTCAGAGGATTTACCGCTGGGAGTATTTATGACCTCGTTCTAATCTCTGCTCTTATAGTGCTTATGTTCTTTGACCTTCTTTATTTCATAATCCCCGACAAAATAATATTCCCCCTGATAGTGTTGGCGCTGGTCTATAATTTTAGGATGCCGGACTTTGAAAATCATCTATCCACCGCTTTAATTCTAGCCGCAATATTTGCTATAATGCATATGGTATCTCGCGGGCACTGGATGGGTCTGGGAGACGCTAAATTAGTTTTCTTGATTGGTGTGGTGTTTGGCTATCCGTTAGGGATATTGTCTGTGCTTCTGTCGGTATGGACAGCCGCACTGATCGGAATGGGTCTCGTCGTAGCCAGAAAAGCAACACTTAAGACCGCCCTGCCTTTGGGAACGTTCCTTGCCTCTAGCTCAATAATATTCATAATTTTTCAAAATGAATTACAAAAAATATTTCGCATCTTTTTTTAAAGGACGCCATCAGGTCGAAATTGCTTCTATCGTTGCACTTCTGATACTTGCCCTAGCGTTTAAAATATCCGTCAATCAACTCAAGCAAGGAGGAGAGCAAGAGGAGTTAGCCACTCTTGCTGTTAACTTCGAGACCGGGAAAAGACTTTTCGAAGGAGAGGTTTATGATGGGATGACAATTTTGGACGCATTGAATGTGGCCATGTCTGTGGGAGAAATTAAGCTTAACTATGTTTTAGATGATAAAAACCAGACCCAAATAATGGAGCTGGATGGCCAAATTAACAATATCGATGGCAAATATTTCTCATTTTATTTAAACAACCAGAAGGTTGATTCTCAAAATTTGAATAAAGTTCGCCTAAAGGCCGGCGATAGGATAGAAATATTATTTCAATAGATATTATGAGAGATAAAGGATTCACATTGGTTGAGGTACTTGTAGTAGCAGCAATAACCGGATTTATCTCCACTTTTATGTTGATAAATTTCCAGAGAAGCAGAATTGACCTAACTTTGACAACCAACGAAATGATCGGAAGTTTGAGAGCAGCCCAAAATAAAGCTCTCGCCAGTGCTCGCTATAACAGCGGCACCGGACAGAAAATAAGATGCGGATATGGGATACGTTACATAAATCCGTCTTCTTATTCTCTTTATGTTGGCCCTGACGCATCTTCAATAGATTGCTTAACACTTAATAGGAATTATGATGGTGCAGATACAATTATATCAACAAAGGTTTTCACCGAATCTAGAGTAGAGTTCAAGTCGTCTTTCAATGACATATTTTTTGAGCCGCCGGATCCAAAAACATATTTGAATAATAATTCTTCACTTGTCCTACCACCGCAAGCCATAACAATCGGTAAGATAGGGGGTATCTGCCCGGCGGATTGCAAAACAATTTATGTATATACCTCCGGAAAAATTGAATAGGGGGCTTGCCCTGAGCTCGTCGAAGGGATTTACGCTTGTCGAAGCATTAGTGGCTTTGGTTGTTTTAAGTGTTGCCCTGGGGCCGGCTTTGGTTTTAACCAGCAATATTAGTAACACTGCGGCAGCTGTCAAAAACAATCTCATAGCTGCTAATCTTGCCCAGGAAGGAGTGGAAGTAATAAGAGGGATAAGAGACACAAATTGGTTCCTCGGAAACGCTTTCGACAATGGCCTAACTGATGGCACCTATAGAGTAGAGTGGGATTCTACCTCTGTCATCGGTCTGGGTTCTAACCCTCCCATCAAAGAGACTAACGGATTGTATAATTACTCCGGCAGCGGAATGGATACGATATTCAAAAGAACTATAGCAATATTAAAAGTTAATGCTTCGGAGTTGAGAGTTATAAGCGAAGTTACCTGGACCGAGAGAGGGGAAAGAGCCAAAAGCATAAAGGCGGAATCGCATCTTTTTAATTGGAAGTAGACATGAAAAATAAATCAGTCAAAAGACAATCAGGGTTTACCATAGTAGAAGTACTCGTTTCTTCTGTAATATTTTCCATCATCGCTATGGCGGTAAGTTCGATATTCGTTCAGACGCTCGGCCTTCAAAGACGCGGTGCCGCCGCGCAAAAGATACAGGACAATGCTCTATTCGTTTTAGAGAGTATGTCCAGAGATATTAGGGTAAGCGATATTGCTAACCAGGAATCGGCCAATTGTACTGCCACAACACTCACCATAACTCATCCAGATCCAGCCAAGGGTACGATAATCTACCGATTAAACGGTGACGTAGTTGAGAAAAGTCAAAACGGAGGTTCTTACGTAGCAATAAGCGGATCAGATGTCAGTTTTACGAGATTTAATTTCTGTATAACTGGTTCTCTACAAAACGATAACAAGACCCCACGAATCGCAATTTTAAGCACCGTACAAAACAAATCGGGCAGAGAAATACTCAAAGTCAATCTTCAGACAACTGTATCGTCTAGAGATGTAATAGATGAATTTTCTTTCCCCTAGGTTAATTATCTAACCAATTATGCAAAAAGGATCCATATTAATATTTTCTGTCTTGATGCTTGGTGTAATTCTGACCATAACTTTGACATTGGTAAATACGCTCCTGCCCCGTCTGCGATCAGCCGGTGAAGCAACAAATTCTATTAGCGCAATTTATGCCGCCGATAGCGCGACGGAATGGTGTCTTTACACCCAACGAGGTAGGGTGCCGGCAGTATCTCAACCGACAATGTTTATTGGAGCTACATATACGATTGCCTACGGAGCCAGCCCAGGCACATGTGCGCCAAGTGAGTCGCCCCTCAACCACACCATCACCGGAACATATAGAGATGTTACAAGAGCATTTAAGATAGAGGAGTAGGCATGTGCTCAATAACACTTGAAAAAGGGCTTTTCAGCCCTTTTTATTCTGATATATTTAGAAGTAGCATGGTTAAAATATCCAAGGAAGAAACGCAAAAAAGGTTAGGGAAATTGCGCAAATTGATAAATCGTCACCGCTACCTCTATCACGTATTGGATCGGCAGGAGATATCGGACGAAGCTCTGGACTCTTTAAAGAAAGAGCTTTTTGACTTGGAACAGAAGTCTCCCGAGCTAATTACTCCCGACTCGCCAACCCAAAGAGTTGCCGGGAAACCTCTAAGGGGATTTTCCAAGGTAAAGCATCCGAGACCCATGCTCTCTTTTAATGATGCCTTCAGCGAGCAGGATATGACGGATTGGGAAAGTCGTTTCGAGAGGATATTACCGGGAGCAAAAAAGAATGGATTTTATTGTGAACTAAAAATTGACGGCTTAGCAATCGAACTTACTTACAAAAAAAGCTCTCTTTATATCGGCTCGACCAGGGGTGATGGGCTGGTAGGGGAAGATGTCACCCAAAACCTTAAAACCGTTGAGGCGATCCCGCTTGTCATGCCGGATAGTAAAGAGGTTGAAGCGAATCTTAAGAAAGAAGGACTGGAAAAATTCACTACAGCAATAAATAAAGCACTAAAGGAAGAACTTATTATTAGGGGAGAGGTTTTTATAACAAAAAAGGATTTTGGAAGAATCAACAAAGAACAAGAAAAATTCGGTTTGAAAACATATGCCAATCCCCGCAATCTTGCCGCCGGCTCAGTCAGACAACTTGATCCCAAAATTACAGCTTCCCGCCATCTTGATTCCTTTGCTTATTCTCTAGTAACCGATATGGGACAAAAAACCCACGAAGAAGAACATCTTATACTAAGGGCTTTAGAATTTAAAACTAATCCCCACAATAAATCATCAAAGGGCTTAACTGAAATTCAAAAATTCAGAGATTACTGGGAGAAACATCGCGATAAATTAGATTACGAAATCGACGGGGTGGTGGTGATCCTTAACGATGAAAGATCATTTGAGAAGGTGGGTACCATTGGGAAAGCTCCTCGGGGAGCGATAGCTTATAAATTCTCGCCAAGAGAAGCAGAAACAGTAGTGGAAGATATTATTGTTCAAGTCGGACGAACCGGCGTATTGACACCTGTAGCAAAATTAAAACCCGTCCAAATAGGTGGAACTACCGTTTCCAGAGCAACGCTCCATAATCTTGATGAAATAAAGCGGCTGGGAATAAAAATAGGGGATACTGTTATAGTCGGTCGGGCCGGTGATGTAATCCCGGATGTTAAAAAAGTTATTAAAGAGCTTCGGACTGGAAAGGAAAAAGAATTTCATATGCCCAAGAAATGTCCTGTATGCGGAGAACCCATTCGACAAGCTCAGGACCAGGTGGCTTATAAATGTGTTAACAAGAATTGTCCGGCCATAAGAAGAGAAGCAATTTATCATTTCGTCTCCAAAAAAGCATTCGATATTGATGGTGTCGGCCCAAAAATAATTGACCAATTAATGGATGCGGCGCTTATACATGATGCGGCTGATTTATTTATTATCAAGAAAGAAGATCTACTGAATTTGGAAAGGTTTGCCGAAAGATCAGCCGAAAATACCATCAACGCAATAAAGGGCAAAAAAGAAGTATCTCTGAATAAATTTATATATTCGCTGGGGATTGATCATGTCGGAGAAGAGACAGCTTTTACTTTGGCGAAGAAATTCAAAAAGCTGGACAATATTAAAAAAGCGTCTTTGGAGGAATTAAAATCAGTATCGGATATCGGACCAATAGTAGCGGAGAGTATTTATAACTGGTTCCAAAGAAAATATAATCAAGCTCTTATTAAAAAATTTAGAGCCGCCGGAGTTCGAGTTTTAGAAGAGAAAACATTTGCCAAATCAGAAAAACTTGCCGGCAAGACATTTGTTTTAACCGGAACTCTGGAATCGCTGGGGAGAGATGAGGCTAAAGAGATGATCCGAGAATTGGGAGGAGATGTCTCGGGGTCGGTTTCTAAGAGTACCGACTACGTTGTAGCCGGCTCGGAACCAGGATCAAAATTAGACAAAGCAACCAAACTCGGTCTAAAAATAATCAGCGAAAAAGAGTTTCTGAAAATATTGGCAATGTGATAATCTGGGGATGTGGGTATGACTGAGAAAAGGCACATGAGTTGAAATTTATGATCACAAACGAAGAGATAAGACGCATTGCGTCTTTAGCAAGAGTAAAGATAGACGAAAAAGACGAGAAAAAATTCCAAAAAGATTTGGGGTCAATTTTGGAATATATAGAAAAATTAAATGAAGTTGATACGACCGGAGTTGAGCCATTATATCAGACGACAGGATTAGTGGACTCGTTCCGTAGCGATGAATCGAGAGGAGAATTTAAGATGGATGAATCTCTCAATGAAAAGCTTATCGGCCAAGCTCCAAATAAGGAAGACCGATTTATAAAAGTAAAGTCGATATTAAACAAAAGATGAACAGTGGATTTACAATCAAAGATATTAGGGATGGCCTTGCCGAGGGTCAATTTACAGCCGAAGAAATTTTCAAAAAATACTCTGAGAAGATTAAGAAAGAGAATAAAAAGATAAATGCCTATCTTTCGACCTTCGACTCCAATCCCTTGATTCTAAAATCGCAAGCTTCACTTGCCGGGGTTCCGGCCGCTATCAAAGACAATATGCTCATTGACGGAACCAAATGCACTGCCGGTTCCAAGATATTGGAAAATTATACGTCCGCCTACGATGCTACTGTAATAAAAAAACTTCGGGAAGCAGGGGTTCAGTTTTTGGGAAAAACGAATATGGATGAATTCGCAATGGGTACATCCACGGAAAATTCGGCTTTCGGACCAACTAAAAATCCTCTTGATCATACCCGAGTTCCCGGCGGTTCATCCGGCGGCTCAGCAGCGGCTGTCGCGGCAGATCTGGCTGTCTTTGCCATGGGTTCTGATACCGGTGGTTCTATCCGCCAGCCAGCAGCATTTTGCGGAGTAGTGGGGTTTAAACCGAGTTACGGACGGGTTTCTCGTCATGGATTGATTGCTATGGCATCATCTTTAGATCAAATCGGACCCCTGACAAAAAACGTCGAAGATGCGGCGATTGTATTTGAAACAATTGCCGGCCACGATAAATTTGATTCAACGACATTAAATAAAGCTATCCCCGAAATTTCAAAAAATTTAAACTCCGACATAAAAAACCTTAGGATAGGCGTCCCGAAGGAATTTTTCGGCGGAGGACTGAGCTCGGAGGTTGAGGAGAAAATAAGAGGAGGTATTAAAAAACTCGAAGAATTGGGTTGTAAAATAGAAGAAATATCTATCCCTAATTTTGAATATGCTCTGGCGGCTTATTACATATTGGTTCCCTCGGAAATTTCCTCAAATCTCGCTCGTTTTGACGGAATTAGGTATGGTTATTCATCCAAAAATTCGCCATCTTTACTGGATGTTTATTTGGACTCACGTTCCGAGGGCTTGGGTGCAGAACCAAAAAGAAGAATTATTCTGGGAACTTACGCATTATCTTCCGGATATTACGACGCTTATTATCTGAAAGCCCAAAAGGTTCGGGCTTTATTAAGACAGGATTTTGATAAAGCTTTTGAAAAAGTGGATGCCATAGTCGGACCGGTCACGCCGACAACAGCATTTAAAATAGGCGAAAAGATATCCGACCCACTTTCTTTATACCTCGAAGATGTTTATACTGTGCCCTTAAACCTAGCCGGACTTCCGGGGATATCTATTCCGTGCGGATTAGGGCGGGAAAGTAAAATGCCGGTTGGTTTTCAAATAATAGGCAAGTATTTTGACGAAAGCACTGTCCTTAGAGTAGCATACCAGCTTGAGCAATCATTAAAATAATGGATCCCGTTAGAAGTAGCCCTAACGGGTTAGATAAATATGATTATGAGTAAAATAAAAACCATAGCCAGTAGCCACCAGTTGATGGTGATACGCGCTTTGCGCTACTTCTAACAGGATGGATACATCCGACATCGTTTCATCAACGGTAGCCAATTTATTCAATATATCCGATATCAACATCGGTAATTTTCAGCTGGCTCAGCTTACCGATTATTTTTCATTCACCGGAGAAGGTCTCGGAACATTAAAGTTGATTATGGCTGGATTGTCATTAGTTTTTGCTGTCCTTCTGATTGCCTTGATAGTAAAGCTTAATCGTTTAACGCCAAAAAAAATCAGTATAGTAAATGTATTCGCTCCTCCAAGACCGGCTTCTTCCGGAGTTAACGCCCGTTGGGAAGAAATTACCAGACACATTAATTCTACCCGTGAAGCCGAATGGAAGTTCGCGGTAATTGAGGCCGACAAAATAGTTGATGAAACTTTGAAGAATGCCGGTTTTGCCGGAGAAACATTGGGTGAAAGATTGATGAATATCGATCGGAGCCAACTTGAGACATTGGAGAGTTTATGGACGGCTCACAAAATCAGAAATCGTCTTGCTCACGACATGAATTATTTCTTAAGATACGCAGAGGCAAAAAGAGCCGTAGATATGTACGAAAAAACTCTTAGGGAATTGCAGGCACTATAAAAACGGCCGTAAGGCCGTTTTTTACTGAAATTGCCTACCCACAATATTGTCCGGATGTTTTTTGTTAAATAGAATTTCGCTCCCCCTCATTAAAAAGACATTGTATATTCCGGCCCCAATCATCACATCCCAACACCAACGGCAACACCACCAATGTCCCCAGAGGTACAAACTCGCTCCGCGAGTATCATGGCCATGCAACTGAGCATCTTTGATTGCTCTAGATTCGCTATGATTTTTAGGATGACAGCCTTCACAAAATTTATATCCTTCACCAGTCTTACATCCCAAGGATACTCTTTGGCATCCATGTTTATCATGATAGTCGCTACCATTTGCCCCTTTTCCTATGACTCTTCTTTTTTTAACGACTACCGCAGCTCCAGGCATTGCCCTATCAAGCGAATGTTGTCTTGCAAATTCTTTGGCCTGTTGCATAAAAATATTTGTTTCGCCGCTATACTTTATGATTCGCCCGTTGGGTAGGTAAGGATATTTTATCTTCGGTTTAGCTAACTTCATCCGCAATCCCTCGAAAGATTTTATGTACTGAAAGGTAGGGTAGCAAGTTTATTTAATTTATTCAATTTTTTATTTTGTGGACCTACCGGGAATCGAACCCGGCCCTCATCCATGCCATGGATGCGTAATACCGATTTACTATAGGCCCGAACGAGAATGGAAGAGTGCTCGCACTCATTTCATTCGAGTGCGGAGCCTATACAAAGTATAGGCCCAATCTGCTTCCGTTCTTATTTTCGTTGAAAAAATACCATAAAAATGATAGAATTTCAAGGTGAATTTTAATTTAATGCCCTCGTAGTTCAATGGATAGAACGAATCCGTCCTAAGGATGAAATGGGGGTCCGATTCCCTCCGAGGGCACACTGCTTCGTTAAAACTTCGCAGTACAAGCAAAAAACATGAAACTTCCAAAAGAAGTACAAGAAATCATAAAAAAACTGGGACAAGCCGGTTTTGAGGGCTATGCAGTAGGAGGTTGTGTCCGGGATTTGTTATTGGGCAAAGAGCCGCAAGATTGGGATGTTACCACCAACGCCAAGCCGGAAGAGATACAAACTATTTTCCCGAAGAATTTTTATGAGAATAAATTTGGAACAGTTACGGTAAAAACAGGGAGCAAAGACGAATCACTTAAAGAAGTTGAGGTAACACCTTATCGTGTTGAGGCAACTTACAAAGACAAGCGTCATCCCGAAGAAGTAAAATTTGTTAAAAAATTAGATGAGGATCTGTCGCGACGAGATTTTACAATTAACGCCATAGCGATGGATGGGGATGGTAAGGTTATAGATCTATTCGAAGGTCAGTCGGATCTAAAAAAGAAACTTATCCAGACAGTGGGAGAACCGGCAAAGCGATTTGGCGAGGATGCATTGAGATTATTAAGGTCTGTAAGATTTGCAACAACATTAGGATTTAAGATAGAGAAAAACACTCTTGTTGAATTGAGAGCTAACGCCGAGTGGCTTGCCGCGATATCCAAAGAAAGGATAAGAGACGAATTTATCAAAATTATAGAATCCGAAAACGCCTACGAAGGAATCCTGCTTCTTGAGGAAGCCAAGCTGTTAAAATTTGTAATTCCCGAGCTAAGAGAGGGAATAGAAGTTGGTCAAAATCTTCATCATGTTTATACGGTCTGGGAGCATAATACCAGAGCTTTAAAGTATGCCGCAGATAAAGGTTATTCATTGGAGGTGCGACTTGGTTCCTTGTTCCATGACATCGGGAAACCAAAGACTAAACGGGGAGAGGGGAAATACTCAACATTCTATGGCCATGATGTTGTTGGAGCAAAAATAACTGCAGAGATAATGGAACGGCTCAAATTCCCCAAGGACATATCGGAAAAAGTTATTAAACTGGTCCGCTATCATCTTTTCTACTATAACGTCGGCGAAGTAAGCGAATCATCGGTAAGACGCCTGCTGGTAAATATCGGTCCGGAGAATATAGAAGACCTGATAAAAGTTCGCGAAGCCGACAGGATCGGCTCGGGGAGACCGAAAGCAGTGCCATATAAACTGCGCCACCTTAAGTATATAGTCGATAAGGTATCTCACGATCCTATATCTGCAAAGATGTTAGAGATCGGGGGCGACGAAGTAATGGAAGAGCTAAGTATTAAACCCAGTCCCAAGGTGGGTTTGATATTAAACTCTCTTTTGGCGGAAGTGATCGATGATCCGGTTAAAAATAAAAAGGAGTATCTGATGAAACGAATTCATGAACTGGATAAAAAGTCACCCGAAGAATTAAAAAAGGCATTGGAAAAAATAGAAAAAGCCGTTGAAGAAGAAGAGAAAGAACGAATGAAAAAATACTACGTTTAGTTTTTCGGGCCGGAGTATGCCGGTAGTACGCACGCTTCGGGTGCGTGAAGACCGAGTTCGATTCTCGGCGGCCCGACAAGTTGAATTTTGGGCCCGTCGTATAGTGGTAATACACGGCATTCGCATTGCCGAGACGCGGTTTCGATTACCGCCGGGTCCACAACCTGTGACCACAAAATATGGATAAGATATTTCAGGGTTTAAACAATAAGCAAGGCGAAGCTGTAAGGGCCATTCGAGGCCCTGTTTTGGTAATATCCGGACCGGGATCGGGAAAGACCAGGTGCTTAACCCATCGGATTGCCTATCTTATCTCTCAAGGGGTTAAGCCCAGTGAAATTATAGCAATCACCTTCACAAATAAAGCTGCCGGAGAGATGCGAGAGCGTATCCAAAAACTATTAGGAGCCGTGTCGGCACGGCCGACAATAGGAACTTTTCATTCCGTCTGTTTGAGAATTTTAAGAAAGGAAATCTCGGTTCTCGGTTATGGCAATGGTTTTTCCATATTAGACGATAGCGACCAGCTTGGGATTATCAAAAAGATAATGGTTAATCTCGAGATCGATCCGAAGAGATTTCATCCCCGAGCAATTTTAAGTAAGATATCCCGTTTGAAAACAAATCTTATCCCTCCCGAAGATTTTGAGCCAAAAGATTTCTTCTCTAAAATAGTCGCCAAGGCATATACAAACTATCAAACCGAGCTCAAAAAGATAAACGGGTTGGATTTTGACGATCTTATCGTTTTAACAGTCAGAATTTTTAAAAAATATCCGAACACCCTCGAGAAATATCAAAACGCGTGGCGATATGTTCTGGTTGATGAGTACCAAGATACAAGCCATGATCAATATACCCTTGTTACACTTCTAGCCCAAAAACATAGAAATATATTTGCCATCGGAGACGATGCTCAATCTATTTATGCCTTTCGTGATGCTGATATTAAAAATATTCTTAACTTTCAGAAAGATTATCCTGACGCTAAAATTATATTTCTGGAGCAGAATTACCGGTCAACAAAAAATATAATCACGGCTGCTCAACATGTTATCTCCAACAACCAGAATCAGATTCCTAAAGAGTTGTGGACTGAGAATAATAAGGGAGAGAAAATTTTAATAAGAGAAGCTCTTAACGAGAAAGATGAGGCGAGTTTTATTATCGATACGATAGAGGGCCTGACAACTCAGGGCTACCGCATTAACGATTGCGCGGTTCTTTACAGAACCCATGCCCAATCAAGGGCGATAGAAGAGGCCCTGATTGCCAGAGGTTTTCCATACCAGATAGTCGGGGGTATAAAATTCTACGAGAGAAAAGAGATTAAAGACATTTTGGCTTACTTGCGGGTTATAACAAATCCTTCCGATATTGTAAGTTTTGAGAGAATATATAATATCCCTCCTCGAGGGATAGGCCCAAGCACGCTCCAAAAAATTATAACAGCCGAGGGATCTAACTTAATATCAGCCACGGGGATACTGGCCAAAGAGATGAAAGGGACAAGACAAGGTGTGGGGTTGGAGCAGTTATATAAGCTGCTTAAAGATTTTCATTCCAAAAAATCTCGTAAATTATCCGAGTTTATCCAATACATAGTAAGAAGAGTCGGTTACGAAGATTATCTTTTGAATACCTTTAAAAAATCTGGCTCATCTGATAGTGTCGAAGATAGAATTGAGAACCTGAAAGAACTGCTTACGGTCGCCAAAAAACACGACTCATTGAAGAACGGGAAGGGGATAGAGAAGTTTCTGGAGGAGATAGCCCTACTTCAGGATTCAGACCCTCCTTCGCTCAAAGCTTCGGAAGGGCACAGCAAGCTGAAAGATACCGGTAATAGAGTTGTATTAATGACGGCTCATTCATCAAAGGGGTTAGAGTTCCCAATAGTATTCATCGCTGGGATGGAAGAAGGACTTTTTCCACACTCCAGATCGCTTATTGACCCAAAAGAGCTGGAAGAAGAACGACGCTTATGCTATGTCGCCGTTACCAGAGCGAAAGAAAAGCTTATTGTATCCTATGCCAGATATAGGCACATATTTGGATTAACGGAATATAATCTGCCTTCCAGATTTATTGGAGAAATGCCAAGTAATATCTTGGATGTAAAAACATCAATAGGAAATTTTTATTCAGACGAAGATGACATTATCCAATATTAAAGCTAAAAAATCCTTGGGCCAAAATTTTTTGTCCAATCCCAGAATATTGGACAAAATTATATCGGCAGCAGAGCTAAACAAAGATGATATAATTCTGGAGATAGGCCCTGGGAGAGGGGATCTAACAGAAAAACTTTCAGAAAAATCCGACCAAGTTATAGCCGTAGAGAAGGACCACCGAATTATAGGTGGACTTCAAGAAAAATTTAGAGATACAAATGTCGAAATTATTGAGGGAGACATTTTGAAATTAGACATTGGAAAATTATTTGAAAATTGTAAATTGAAAATTGAAAATTGTGATTACAAGGTAATCGGAAATATTCCTTATTACATTACTTCAAATCTGCTCCGAACAATATTTGAAAAATGGCCAAGACCAAAATTAATATTACTGATGGTTCAAAAAGAAGTGGCGCAAAGAGTAATTGCTCGTCCGCCCGATATGAATTTGCTGGCTTTATCCGTTCAGATTTACTCCGATCCCAAAATCATAAGCTATGTGTCAAAAGGAAGTTTCCGACCAATACCCAAAGTTGATTCGGCCATACTTCGGTTGATCCCAAAAGAAGAGGAGATAGTAGATGCGGGTAATATATTTTTTAAAGTTATAAAAGCCGGATTTCTGGGGAAGAGGAAGCAATTAGCTAATAATCTTTCTAAAAATCTCGGGCTAGATAAAGAGCAAGCGATTGAAGTATTAAGAAAAACCGGATTAGACGAAAAAGTTAGAGCAGAAAATTTATCTTTAGAACAATGGATAAAATTAAGCGAGTATTTACAAAATTACTTGAGTTAAGGCCTCGCGGTTTCTGGCCCGGTTTTATAATCGGGGTTTTCTATTTCTCATATATTTTCTGGTGGACTTGGTCTATGCATCCTCTGGATTCTCTTGGGTTAAGTAGATTTAGTTCTTTTATGGTCTTGCTTTACTTCTTCGCCGTTACTATAGTCGGGCTCTCATCAATTTGGGGATTTTTCTCATATTATATTTTCAGAGTAATACATTCACAAATAAAAATTTATCTTTTACCTTTTTCTACCGCTAGTGGATTTGTTGTGGCCGAATATTTGAGGTCTTGGGTATATGGGATTCTGTGGTATGGCAGTGAAGGAAGTCTCGGGCCGCATTGGACATTTGGTAATCCGGCTTATTTATTTTTAGATTTTTATCATCTTATAGTAACTGCGTCATTTTGGGGAATCTATGGAATAGATTTTATAGTGGTCTTTTTTATAACCTCCTTGGTTTTATTGATACTAATTAAACCCTTAAAAAACATCTTTGTTTGTTGGATGTTATCCTCACTTTTATTAATCTGGATATTAAATGTCACGAAACCCCTTGATAATGTTTCTCACCAGCTTCTGCCAATAGCTATAATTCAAACTCAGTCCAGTACCACATTAGAACAATCCGGTCAGGAAATTATTTCAGACTTCAATAAAAAGATAGAGCTATTAAAAAATGCCGCCAAGGAAATGGATGGAGGAATCGTGGTTCTACCGGAAGGGAATGACTTTTCCAATACTTTAGGAAGGTTTTTGGATTCTGGTTCGGTTAAAACTTTTTTTAATAATCTGTCAGAGAGCGAAACCCTCATCGTAGATCATGTCAGAGCAAGGGGGATAGGCGATATTGTTAGATCAACCAGTCTTTTCATAAACTCTAAAAATGGCCTAGTGGGCTCCTCCGACAAGAAAGTCCTTACCCCCGCAGGAGAATATCTACCCCTTCTTATGGGATGGCTTCCGACATTCTTACGAGCCGAGTCTGAGCAATCATTTGTAAGCTCGAGAGAATTTTCTAAAGGAACTAATTTCGAATCTTTGTCTTTTAATAATTTGAATATAAAAACAGTTGTTTGCTCTGAAATATTTTCCCCCAATCTATTAAGGGGCGCCCATAGCTTAATCATCGGCCAGGGCAGTTTGGGTATATTCAGAGGCAGTGAACTTCTGGAGTGGGAGCTTGTCTCGGCGTTAAGACTAAGAGCTATTGAAAACAACAAGCCAGCTGTTTTAGCCTCTAACTACGGCCGCTCATATATCATAAATTCTTCAGGTAAAATCGAGAAAAAAACCGATTCTTCGGGATACCAGATATTAACAGCCGACATTGTGCCTAATAATACGCGTACGTGGTATAATAAATTAGGGGATTTGCCAATTTTGCTATTATCTTTAGCAATTTTTGGGTTAGGTATAAAAAACTTCCGGAATGCAAAATAAAATCAAACTATCCTTAGTACTCTTGGTGTTAATTGCCTTATTTTCGGTTTTCTCTTTTTTTGGTTCTTTGGGTAATAAAATCCCTCCATCTTTGACAAGTAGCTTGGGAGATTCACTGCTGTCCCCAGTAGAAGAGGACGCCGATCATGATGGTCTGACAAATAGAGAAGAATCTTACTGGGGCACAGATTTTCAAAACCCCGATACTGACGGAGATGGATTCTTAGACGGAGAAGAAGTGGCATCGGGGCATGATCCATTAAAGCCCGGCCCTGATGATGTTCTCTTATATGGCCCGCTTAGTCAGAGTAAAAATAAAAACATAACTAATAGCTTGGCTGATTTGATTACCTCCGGAATTTACGCCGGTGATCTTAGAAAAACCGCCAGTGACGCAACTTTTGCCAATGCGGTGGATAGTCTTAGCTTAACTGCCATTTACGACGGAATTCAGGCATTAACTCCAGATGAGATAAGATCCGAAGAAATTAAGACGGTGGCGAATCTGAAAGCAATTCAGGAACAATATGTAACTAATGTTTTTAGCATCATTGAAAAAAATCTTTTAGCTGAAATGATAACCGAGCCATTTGAAGCCTCCCGAATACTAAGAAAATTTGATGTTAATAATAATGCTACCAATAAAGATATTACGGTTTATTTTCTCTCCAAATCAGAGAACCTGAGACAAATCATTCAGAAAGTAAATGCCTTAGAGGTACCCGAGAGTTGGATTGATCTACACAAAGCTCTTCTATCTTATCTAATATCCCTTCAGACCAACTATAATTCAATCGCCTCCGTAGAAGAAGATCCTCTGAAAGCTCTGATAGCCATCAGCCAACTCCAGAGTACCTATCTGGAAGCTCAACCGCTTCTTGCTTCTTTCGCATCAAAAGTAAAAACGGTAAAACTTAAAATTCCAAATAGCGAATTTCTAAATTTAATAAAGAATCTTAATGGCATATAAGAAACCTGCTGTCTTTATATTGATTACTGCGGTTTTTGTAAGCAGCGCATATTCTGTCAACGCCTCTGATTGGTTTTACGCCACAAAAGAGTTTGGATTGGATCTCGCCGGTAGAGCAATAGCGTCAACTTTAATAAGAGCCCTGTCCAATAAGTTAATTCAAAAGATTCAGACTGGGGGAGAAGGAGGTAGACCCAGTTTCGTCCAGAACTGGAGAAATTTTCTAACCGACTCTCAGTATCGCGGTGAGGATGTCTTCAGAACTATTTTATATTCAACTAGTGTGTGTAGCTATTTAGATAAAGATATTAAGGGGTTATTTGGGGCAAATAGCAAATCTAACTCGACTGGTCAGAATCTTAGAGTAGACAGCTTCGACCCGTTTAGCTTACGGGCAAATTGTACCCTGCCGTCCAGCTTCAATATGGCCAGTTATCAGCAGGATTTTTCAGGGAATGGGGGTTGGCAAGCCTGGGACCGACTACTCGAACCTCAAAATAATTATTATGGCCTTTTATTCCAATCACTTGACGAAGCGGCGCGCCAAAGGGACATTGAAGCACAAGCAGGTCAAAGCGAGGCGCAGGCGGGAAGCGGATATACATCCATAAGAGGCAACTGCCAAGATGAGCTTACTGGGACAGGCCAAGAGGGACCGAATGTTCCTTCCAGGGCTCGTTGCACTTTTATGGGCAAGGTTTTTACTCCAGCGGATTTATTAGGCAAAACGGCGGCAACGGCTATAGACAAAGATATGGAAGGGATAATAAACTCCGATGAATTAGCCGAAACCTTAATAGCCATCGGTAATGCCGTAATAGGCAGGTTAGCAAACTTAGCGGGGTCGGTGGGAGCAGATACCACCACAGAGATACTAGCGAATGACGAATCTTTAAAAAATGAATACTGCTCCTCTAAATTCCCGAGCCAGGAAGCTCTCGACAAATACGGCAAAGATCCCAGAGTTATAGCGGCTGGCATGGGATCCTCGTATGACAGAGCTAAATTTAAAAAAAGTGGCTATAAGAGTCCTTGTGAAAAAGTTAAAGACCAGTATGGGACCGATAATCCATATCCGTATCAAAGATGTATAATAGCTTGCTTTAAGGCACTAGAAATAATTCCTGAAGAAGTAATAGTTCCCTCTCCTCCACCCATACCAACTGACGAGCCACTACCGCCAGAAGAAGAACCGAGTTTGAGTTGTGAGGAGCAAGGATTAACTGAGAATTATAAGTCTAATGTTGGCAGTGCAATTAGCTCATTTATTACAGCAAATCCCGATGTCGCCGGTAAACCAGATGATGACGAGGGTGGGCCTAATAATACAGCATTTATTAATGGCGTCGTAAACACGTTAGTCGCCAATGGCTTCACTGCTGGACGGCTACTTCATGTCGCCACCGGTAAGCTAAGTGGCGATAAAATTATAGTCGGCCATAATCCGCCAGATATAGATGGGGAAGTATATGACATTATACTTGGCACCGGCGATGGAAAACCATTCAACGCTTCCAATAAAACATCCGATGGTTGTGTTTCTCACGCCGACTGGTCAAAACTGGTTCCTGCTTCCGGTGGATCAACCCCAACGGGACTGTCAGGGAATATTCGGTCAGATTTTTCATCTTGCACTAAGGGAACCAATGATTGTGATGTCGTACTTAATTACACAACTCAAAACGCCTCTTCAGTAGAAATCAGAAAGAACGGTAGCGTTTGGCGTACTATAACCGACAATATACCGGCCGGGACACAAGTAGATTCAAGCCCATCGACAGGAACATATACCTACACGTTATATGGTTATACAGACAACGGTAGCACACCATCTTTATTATCTAGTGTTACTGTAATAATTAATTAATTGTTTTAGATATTTAAACTAAAGATTACTAAATGGGAGGGTTAATCAACAAAAAATATCAGAAATACTATTTTATCGCTCTAGTTGCGATTATTTTTGTTTTATTACCGGAACGCGTAGTTCATGCTGGTTTGCTTGATTGGTCGTTGGAATATATCTTTGCCAAGATAATGCTTATAATTTTTACCGTTGTGGGAAAGTTTATTTCCGTCTTGGCATATGGTCTTAACGGTGTAATAAACATTCCGGTCTACCCCGAGGGGGGGATAGCGGTCGTAGATGCGAGCTGGAAAATCATGAGGAACTTTGCCAATATGTTTTTCGTAGTCATATTAATAGTCATGGCGTTTGCCACAATATTCAATATCACAAAATATGAGGCCCGAAGCTTATTCCCAAAATTCCTTATTGCGGCAATACTTATAAATTTCAGTTTAGTCCTCGGTGGACTTATAATTGACGGCTCGCAGATATTAAGCAACGCGTTTCTTGTCTCTATAGGCGATATGTCTAATCGACTTGGAGATTCGCTCAATCCATCGAAACTGCTCCCCAAAGATAGTGCCGATATAGAAAAATTTGCTAAATCTACTCAGGGAGTGGAGCAAACGGTATTGGGATCAGGTATTCAGTTGGTATTTGCCGTAGTTATGGCCTTCACGTTTCTCTTCAGTATGTTAACCGCTTTTCTTTTTGCTTTTATCAGAATCCCAATCTTGTGGGCGCTTCTTGTTGTTTCACCGATAGCTTGGATTTTGAGCATATTACCCGCAATGCAAGGGACATACAGGAAGTGGTGGAGTTTATTCATTGGTTGGAATTTATTTCTCCCTATTTTCCTCTTCTTTCTTTATTTCTCTCTCTATTTTTTGCAAAATCAAGGAGATGTAATGGCTAAAATTGCCGCCCAAACCAAAGATCAGAATATCGTTGGGTTCACTACTTTTCAGACCCTTTTCTTCTATGTACTCGCCTCGGTCTTTCTTATCGGCGGGACGATAACCGCCATGAAAGCGTCAATATTCTCCGGAACCGGAGTGGTGGGGGTGGCTCAATGGTCTCGAGGGGTAGTGTCGAGGAGATTAGGGTTGACAGCAGCCGGTGCTGCAGCTCAACAAAAGATAGGGCAAATAAAAGAGGAGGGACTACCCGGGAGAGTAGGGTCTTCCCTATATGGCGGGAAGTATGGGTTAGAGCAACAGACCGGGGGATTCGCCCAGAGATTTGGAGTTAGGGGAGCAGAAATTAAAAACCAAAAAGCTTTTGTTGATAGGGCTGGGAAAGATTATCAGGATTTTGAAAGGCAATATCAAAATGGCCAGATAACGGAGGCAGAGATAGTTAACAGAGCTAAACAATTCGATGCTACCGATCCGAGAGGATTTGCCTACCGAAAATTAGCTGCGAAAATAGGCCAATTAGATAATCCATTATTTACTTCGACCCTAACACAATTATCCAAAAATCCCTTAGCCGCTGAAGACTTTGCCAAAACTGCCGGGGCATCGAAGTTCTCCAAAATGAAGGGGTCGGATTTGGCCAAAATGGCAGCTGCCGAGAGAGGGACTGATCCAACTACGGGGATCCCGTATGATTATACTTCTTTAAAGGGTAGTGTTGCTGCTAGAAGAGAAATGTATAGATATGTTCAAACAGATGGTAAGGCTGCGGGAGGCTTAAATAAAACGCAGTTTGATGTTGGATTAGAATTATTCGGCGGTCATACTACGGCAGAAGGAAAGACTTATTTAGAGAATATGGCTAAAGTAAGACCCGACTATATGGTAGACCATACACTAAATACTCCAGATCTTATAAATGAGGTGAATAAGAAGCGTGCTGAAGATAACAAGCCACCAGTAACGCGATCTGATCTATTTGACAGCCACCTAAAAGATCCGAAAGATATCGCCAATATCCCACTATCAGTGTGGAAAGCTGAAGATGGTGATTTTCGACAAGCACTTGAAAGAAAACTTTCTTTCGGTAGTGTCAAAGCCCAAAGAAACTTTAGAAATCGCATTCTTGATAATCTGAGAACTGCTTCTGGTGGTGAAGAAAAGAAAAATATTTTAAACGCATTGCGAGGCGCTAGAGATACTGGTCAGGGAGGTGGCGGAGATAATTTCGGAGAAGATGACTTAGGCATAGACAACGAAGAAGGTGAAGAAAATAAAAGGCCGAGCGGCAGGACTAATTCAAATAATGTTGTAGACCTAAGGCCAGGGGAGAGACGCTCGTCGGGGGGGATAATACTAACTCCCAGGGCTCAGTTTGAAAAAGAAAGGGAAGAAAGAAAAAACCCATGAGATTTCAATTACCACAATTTATTGAGACCGAGGTAAAAATTGTAGGGCCATTCACGCTCTATCAATTTTTATGGATAGCCGGAGGAGCAGCCATACTTTTCCTCTTATTTATCCTTGTTAAGGGGTTCTGGTTTTTCGCCCTAGCTCTTCCTATTGCGTCCATATTTATAGCTTTAGCTTTTGTGAAGATAAATGAGGTGTCTTTACTGGTTTATATATCCTACGGGCTGTCTTATATATTTAATCCCAAGAAATACATATTTAAGAAATAGGAGAGATGGCTGATAAATCCACAAAACAATTGGTTGATGTAGCGGATATAGTCGACAATATCATCTTGCTTAAAAACGGTTCTTTAAGGGCGGTTATAGAAGTATCGGCAATAAATTTTGAATTGCGTTCTGACGGAGAGCAGGTAGCTATACTTCAAAATTTTCAGAGATTTCTGAATTCAATTGATTTTCCTCTGCAAATAGTGATGAATTCCAGAAAGCTCGATATTGAAGAATATATTAAGCTGATTGATTCCGTTATCGGCTCTTTGTCGAGCGAGCTTCTAAAAATTCAAGCGACCGAATATTCAAAGTTCATTAAAGAACTTTCGGATCTTTCAAATATAATGTCCAAGAAATTTTATATTGTAATCCCTTTTTACATTTTTGAGGCCCCATCAAAAACAGGAATAGTAAAAAGTTTAAAGAGTATTTTTAAACCATCGTCGGTTGTAAATCAACTAACTCCGGAACAACTTGAGAAATATAAAACCCAGCTTACTCAAAGAGTTGAGCTGGTATTCGACGGTTTGATTGGGCTGGGTCTTAAAACTCGTTTACTAGGCAAAGAAGATTTGATGAATCTTTATTACGGTTTATATAATCCCGGAGTTAAGACTGAATTTAAGAATATAGATAACGAGAATATGGAACTTAAATAACCATGACCCAAGAAGAGATTACACAATTCGGCGCTTCAGTTGTGAAAAAAATGGATGAGCTTCTTGCTCCGGAGGCTTTTAGCGTTTCCCCAAGTTATATTCAGATAGGGGACAGATTCGCTCGAACCGTTTTTCTCGCTACTTTCCCAAGATATTTACAAACAAACTGGTTCTCTTCCGTTATTAATCTTGATAGGGTGATGGATGTTTCCATCTTCGTCCTGCCAAAAAATAGTGCCACCGTTTTAAAACAACTGCGAGACCAGCTAGCGAGAATCCAGTCTCAGGCCATGGAAGAATCCTCCAAAGGGAAAGTCAGAGACCCCATGCTGGAGACCGCGATGCAAGACATTGAGACGCTAAGAGATAAGCTTCAGCAGGGGACAGATAAATTTTTTGAGCTTGGAGTATATATAACTTTTTATGAAGATAGCTTAAAAGAGTTGGATGAAACCGAAAATAAAATCCGAGGATTGCTTGAATACCAGCTTGTGCTTCCAAAATCAGCTATCTTTAGGATGAACGAGGGCTTTGTTTCAACTCTTCCCATAAACGATGACCGGCTCAATGTTCACACCTCGCTCAATACCGAACCGTTATCGTCGATTTTCCCCTTTGTATCTTTTGATCTGACATCCAACTCCGGGATTCTCTATGGTATTAATACCCATAATAATTCTTTAGTGCTGTTTGATAGATTCAACCTTGAGAATGCAAATGCGGTTGTGTTCGGCAAGTCCGGCGGGGGGAAGAGCTACACGGTAAAATTGGAAATCTTAAGAAGCCTTATCTTCGGCACTCAAGTAATTATTATCGACCCGGAGAATGAATATAAATACCTTTCGGATACCATAGGGGGTTCATCGATCAAGATATCGATAAATTCCGACCAGCATCTCAATCCTTTTGATTTACCCGTGCCTAAGCCCGACGAATCTTCGGCCGATGTTTTTAAATCTCATATTCTTAACCTGACTGGATTACTCCGGCTAATTTTAGGAGAGCTTACTCCGGAGGAGGGCGCAATCTTGGACGAAGCCCTGATCCAAACTTACGCCCTAAGAGATATCTCTCCTGAATCCGATTTCTCCAAGGCATCGGCTCCTCTTTTGTCCGACCTTCAAAATGTTTTAGAAGGTCTTACCGGCGCGGAATCCATGGCTATAAGACTTCGTAAGTATACTCAGGGAACATTTGCAGGATTTCTGAATAGACCCACCAATATTTCTCTTGATAATCAGATGGTTGTATTTAGTATCAGAGATATGGAAGACGAGCTAAGGCCTATAGCTATGTATCTGGTTCTTAACCATATCTGGACAGCTATGCGCAGGACGTTGAAAAAAAGAATTCTAGTGGTAGACGAGGCTTGGTGGTTGATGAAGTACCCAATCGGAGCGGAATTTTTATCTAATATCGCCAAACGAGCCAGGAAATATTATGCCGGATTAACAACTATATCCCAGGATATCCCGGACTTTCTTGCCTCACCCCAGGGAAAAAACATTCTTAACAATTCATCTATACAGGTTTTAATGAAACAATCACCGGCGGCGATAGATGTTGTCCAGCAAACATTTAATTTGACTGATGCAGAAAAATATTATCTTCTGGAGGCAAGGGTGGGCTTTGGTCTCTTTTTCTTGGGTCAAAACCATATAGGTATACGGGTAGTCGCGTCATATGCCGAAGACCAGATAATAACCTCTGACCCCAAACAGCTTCTTGAGATAGAAAAGGCCAAAGAGGAGTGGGCCAAACTAAGAAGTTAACATGGCCAATGGATACACAGAGAAAAACGAAGAAGAATATGGGAGATATCTGAAAGAAATTAGAGCACGAGAGATAGCCGAGATGCAGTATATTGAGAACCAGAAGCAATTAGCGCTGGCTGACATGGAAAGACAGGGGGTGAATACTAACCAACCATACAAAATGGGGGTTGGAGCTTATACCCTTATACTTTTTGCTCTTTTTGTTGATATACTTGAGATGATAACCACTATTACGGTGGTCGGCGCCATAATCTCAGTACCGTTAGGGCTTCTAGTAGATACGGCCATATTCATAGGAGTGGGGTTATCTAAAAATGCTCGCAAGCAATGGAAAAGGTTTGCCACTGGATTCGTAGCAGAAAATTTCCCAGTTTTAAGCTCTGCTCTTGAATTCATCCCGTTTAGGACTATCTCCCTTATCTGGATGTATAGGGGAATGAGTCAACCGGGGCAAAAAGAGTCCGAAGAGAATAAAGAGGGAGAGAAAACCAATGAACAATAAATCATTATTAATACTAATAATCTTATCTTTGTCAGTAGCGGCTTTTTTGGCCGGATATTTGATAAGCCAAAATGGTTTTACAAAACAATCCGCTAATCTTAGCGAAGGGAGCATCTTGGAGAAATTTGACGGTAATCAACTAAGCGGCCAGGTGAGTACTTCCGGAATTTTAACTGCCTTAAGTAAGCGGGCGGTTTTATCTCCAACTCTTTCAAAAGAGAAAAACTCTGTAATATATTACGATAAAAGTAATGGCCAGGCTTTTGAGGCTAACCCAAGAGATCTAAGCGAGAAAGTCATTTCAGAAAAAATTCTCCCTAATTTAGTCCGGACGATTTGGTCTCCAAACAAGAAAGAAGTGGTTAGTGTTTTCTACGACAACAATGGTAAAAGATTTAAATATTTTAACTATCAAACACAAAAAGCAGTCGACCTGGGGACAGCTATAAAATCGCTGGCATTCTCTCCCGATGGCTTACATGTGGCATATTTAAAATCGCTGGGAGCCGATGGCGCAATATATGTTTCTGCCCCGGATGGAAGTTCCCCCAGAAAAATTATAGATACCCGGCTTTCCGATTTGGAAATATATTGGCCGTCTCCGGAGTATATTTCATTTAAAACAACTGCGGATGGTAAAGATAGTGTTTATCTTCTCTCAATGACCGGAGATTTGACTAGGTTTCTTGATACGGCCGGCCAGACAAATCTTTTATGGTCGTCCGACGGCACTCGGCTTCTATATTCATCAAAAGAAGACAATAGCCTTGTCTTGTCCATGAAAGATGTAAAATCTTCTGAAGTTACTGACCTTGAGGTTGCTTCTCCAGCCGATAAGTGCGCTTGGGGAGTAGGCAATGCTTATATTATGTGCTCTGTCCCAAAATCCGGCAGTGGGGGAGAAGATATTTATAAAATAGACTTTCTTGGGAATAAAGAATTGATTGCCTCTCCTTCAAAAAACATCTCTGCGAGTCAACTTATCCTCACCGGCATTGAAGACTATATAATGATAGTGAACGGTACTGACGGAAAGATATATACTATCAAGAACAAATAAACTAAAAACACCCCGGTGGGGTGTCTTTAGTTTATGGATAGGGTTTAATGACTATTTTTCTGTTCGGCTCATCTCCTATGCTTTCGGTCGCTATATCCGGACACGAAGCAAATTCCATATGGATGATTCTCCTCTCATTGGCAGACATAGGCAATAGAATCTCTGCTTTCTGAGTATTCCGAACACGCTGTACGGCTTGTTTAGCCACATCAATCACGAAAGAGGCTCTTGAGCGCCGGTAATCGTTTACATCAACAGAAATTCCGGAAATTTCTTTATTCTCTTTCAGAAACATTGAGCGTATAAGATGTTCGAAAGCTTTAAGATTCTGGCCATTTTTTCCTATTAAAAATCGAGCGTTGTCTGGTGTATATAACGAGATTGTAAGACCAACTCTGTTATCAGAGTTTAACTCCTCTCGAAGCTCTACCTGGCACTCCAAGCTCATAAACCCAGCCATTTTTTTAATGGCTTCTATCATTCGTTCCTTGTTTTGTTCTACAAAAGTGGTCATTTTATTTACTAAACTTTTGAATATATGCCTGTTCGACTATGGAGAATGCCGTCGTTGCTAGCCAATATATTACCAGTCCCGCCGGCAAATTCCAACCAATAATTATTACCATAATCGGGAAAAAATACAACATTTGGGTGTTAAGAGCTTTCATCCCTTGCATATCTCCGGATCCTTGATTTTGCCCGGCACTTTTTTTAGCTTGGATGAATTGAAGCCCTCCGGCAACGACAGCCAACAATGGCATTTTGGAAGCAATATTTATGAAACCGAATGATATTTTATTTATTACTTCGGGATTTTTTATAAAACCATACAATAAACTTAGGCTTTCCGGTTTAAGACCGGCGATAAAAGCTTGGTAAAGACCAATAAGTATCGGGATTTGTATCAATAGAGGAAGGCAGCCTGCTACCGGATTGACACCGTTCTCGCGATAAAGAGCAAGAGTTGCCTCCGATTGCGCCTTTGGGTTATCTTTATATTTCTCTTTGATCTGTTGGATTTTGGGGTTCAGCTGACTTAGCTTCTTTTGCGATCTTATTGACTTTGATGTCAGAGGAAAGAAAATTAATTTAATTATCAGCGTTAAGACAATAATAGCCAGACCAAAATCATTTCCGGGAAGAATATTGTAAAGAAAAACGGTCAGATTAAAAAGCGGCCTGAATAATATTTCATTAAAAATATTTATCATGGTAGATTTATCCCTCCTTTTGAAAGAGGATTACAACGTAAAATCCTGGAAGCCCCTTTTGCGAGGCCCCGAGCTAACCCATATTTATCTATGGCTTGTATGGTATATTCCGAGCATGTCGGATGGTATTTGCAGTTAGTATAAAACATCGAATAACCAGAAAGCCAAATCCTTAAGGAATTATTCTTGTAGAATTTAACGATTTTTGTTGCTATTTTTTTCATCTTATTTTCTTAATAATTACTTCCGTGTCGCGGACAATATCGTCTTTTGAAGCTTCCAAAATTTTCCTATTGGCTATTATTATCATGTCCACCGGTTGAATTTTCTTTAAGTTTCTTAAGACAATTTCCGAGATGACTCTTCTGGTTCGATTTCTGATAACCGCTTTTTTTGAAACTTTTAAAGAGACTACGAAAGCGATTCTCGGGAATCCCAAATTATTTCCGGAATACTTAGCAAATAAAAAATTGCCTATTATGGCTTTTCCTTTTTTAAATACTGCCTCAAAATCTTTTTTCTTCTTGAGCCGGTTTTTTTTATTTAAAGCCATTGCCAGGGTGGACTTCAAAAGTTAAACCGTCAGTCGCTTTCTCCCCTTACACCTTCTCCTGGAAAGGACATTCCTCCCGGATTTCGTTTTAATCCGGCTTAAAAATCCGTGAGTCGATTTTCTTTTCTTTCTCTTCGGCCTATATAGTGTTGATTTCATTGTTCTTAATTATAGCCATTTTTAGCTTCTCTGGTCAACTCTGTTATCAGGAATTTTTTTCAGACAACAGAAGACAACAAATTCCCGATAGGGTCAATATTGTCAACAATTCTCCACCTGTTATACACAACATATGCACGAATTCGTTTTGGACAGTTCAAAGTTTTAATTATAATTGCTTCATGACCAACGAGGAACTCTGGAAAGCAGTATTAGGAGAGATGGAATTATCTTTATCAAGGGCTAATTTTACTACCTGGTTTAAGAACACCTCTATTATATCCCGCGACAAAAACGCTGTTTTAGTCAGCGTCCCTAATGGTTTTATTAAAGAGTGGCTTGAAAATAAGTTTAATAGGAAAATTCTGGACTCGATAAGGGTTCTGACTCCTGAGATTCGAGAAATCAAATATGCGATCGGTAGACCTAAAGTAGAGCTTTTAAAACAAGATTTTACTAAAATGCTTTTGGATAATAGTATAGAAGAAAGAGTAGAAACCGTTCAAGACGACGATGTAGATAAACAGACCAACCTGAATAAAAGGTATGCCTTTGAGTCTTTTGTGGTTGGCTCCAATAATGAGTTGGCTCATGCCGCAGCTACGAGGGTCACTAAAGAACTGGGCAAACTTTATAACCCGCTATTCCTTTATGGAGGGGTCGGCCTAGGGAAGACTCATCTTCTTCAGGCCATCGGAAACAGGGTTATCGCCGAAAATAAAGATAAGAAAGTTTTATATATCTCTGCGGAAAGACTTACGGCAGACATAGTCGGAGCGATAGGCAACAATACTATTGATGATTTAAAGAATAAATATATTAAACTTGATCTTCTTATGATAGATGACGTTCAATTCATTGCCGGGAAGATAAAGACTCAAGAGATAGTGTTTTCGACTTTCAATGAACTCTATGGCAGAAACAAACAGATCCTTCTATCCTCCGATCGTCCGCCTCAAGCTATCCCTGCCTTGGAGGAGCGTCTACGCTCTCGTTTTCAGGGCGGTATGATAGCAGATGTCGGAGCTCCTGACTTTGAGACAAGATTAGCAATTCTAAAACTCAAATCTTCTGAGAAGAACTCCTCATTAGACGAAGACGTCCTTAATTACATAGCCACTCATATCCAAAAGAATGTTAGAGAGCTTGAAGGAGCATTAAATAGGGTAGTTGCTTTCAGCCAGATATATAATAGAGCCCCCGATATGAAAGAAGTGAAAAACATCCTTAATGCCTATCTTAATACCCCCTATCGGAAGACTTCTCCTCAAGTAATATTGAAATCTGTAGCGGACTTTTATAATATCTCGGCAAGTGATCTACTCAAAAGAAGTCGTAAAAAGGAAGTGGTAAAACCTAGACAAATCGCCATGTTTTTATTAAGAGAGGAGACCAAATTGTCATTCCCGGAGATAGGCCAAAAACTGGGGGGCAGGGACCACTCCACAGTTATTCATGCATGTGAGAAGATTAGAGGAGAAGCTTCGGTTGATGAATCAATAAAACAAGAATTAATTTTAATCAAAGAGCGTGTTTATAATTCTTTCGAGAAGTAGTTGTTAACCTGTAGATATATTTTTAATAAATTATTCTTATCCCCGATTAACAACTAATAGTCCTCGCTAAATCAGCAGATTGTAAACAAACACTTAGTATGAAATAGGAGTAAGTAAGCTATATTTTTCTTAAATAATTTCCTACATGATAAAAGATTTCCACAAAAATAAGCATCCTAATAAGACTAATAAATTTATAAAACAATAAATTATTAATTATTTAATATGAAGATTATTGTTAATCAAAAAAATTTCAGAAAAGCTTTAGGAATGGTTGAAAAAATTGTAGCTAAAAATACAACTCTTCCTATTTTAAGTAATATCTTACTTAAAACAGAAAATGGTAGATTAAAATTATCGGCAACAAACCTTGAGATAGGTATTAATTGCGCAATAGGAGCAAAAATAGAAGAGGTTGGACAAGTTGCTGTTCCGGCAAGGATAATCTCTGATTTTATAAATAATATAAGTGATGAGAAAATAACCCTAAGTGTAAAAGATAATGTTTTAAGTATAAATTCTGAGCATTATAAAACTCAAATATTAGGCTTTGATGCCAAAGATTTTCCTATTATACCAAAAATAAAAAATAAACCGTTGGCAGTTATACCAATTAAAACTCTAAAAAATTCCATGCTATTAGTTGTTGATTCTATAGCTTTATCAGAAGCGCGGCCAGAATTAGCGGGAATACTTGTTAATTTTGAAAATGATAAAATAATATTCGCTTCAACCGATAGTTTTCGATTAACAGAAAAGCAGGTTGATTTTAAACATTCTTTAAAAAATTCATTTATTATTCCAAGAAATACCGTTTTAGAACTTGTAAGGGTGGCCGGAGAGTTAGAAGGGGAGATAACAATTAATATGAGCGATAATCAGATTGCATTCTCTAGTGATGATTTCGAAATGGTATCCCGCCTTGTAGATGGGAGTTATCCGGATTATAAAAAAGTTATTCCTGATAAATTTATAGCAAAGGTTCTTATAAATAAGAACGATCTGGAAAAAAATATTCGTCTTGCCGGTCTTTTCTCTTCGAATATCTCAGATGTTAAAATCCAGTGCGCAGAAACAAGAACCAATATTACAGCAAGGAATTCGGATAAGGGAGAAATAGAAACAGATATGCCTTCAACTTTAAAAAACCAACCCTTTGAGATAGCTATTAATTATCACTATCTTTTAGATGGACTCAAGATCATCGACACGGACGAAGTGGTTATCGAATATACCGGGCAAGGTAGCCCACTGGTTATAAAACCGGGCAATAACAGAAAAGACTTGGTATATTTAATAATGCCATTGAGAAATTAATCCCTAAATATGTTTCGAGATATTAGTAGTATTATAGAAAAAAGAAAAGGAGGTTTTATAAGGATGGATAAAAGAAATGATAAATTAAACCGGGCCTTTACCCGGTTTTTAGATGAGTGTTTCCCGGAAGGGAAAAGTTTTAAATACCAAGCAAATTATAGTATGGCAAACAACAAAATTATCATTAAAACCCCAAATAAGATAATTGCCAACGAATTGATATTAAGAATAGAAAATCTCTCTCGGCTCTTGCAGGAAGAGAATATATCTGTCCAGCATATTATTATTCAATAAACTATTTTGGGGCAAATAAGTTTTGAACCGACCATTCCCAATTCTGAAACTGGGAATCTTGAGAGGGATTTGAAGGGAAAGGACCGGCTGGATTTCTTCTGTCGACATAATAAAGGATGGAATGATACTCAGGTATAGATGAACCGTCTTTAATATAAACATAATTCCCATCCAGCATGATTTTACTTGTGGAAAGAGGAGACGGGCTTATAAATCTATCATCTGGGTAAGACGCCAAAGCCCTAGTCATAAACTCATGCCACATTGGTCCGGCGGCGCTGATTCCAGCTCCTTGCTTTGTCATAGATTCATTCTTGTTGTTTCCGGTCCATACTCCAGTAGACAGAGAGGGAGAATAACCTATTACCCAAGCATCCCTATTCTCTTGTGTTGTTCCTGTTTTTGCGGCGACATCTCTGCCGGCGATATAAAGAGGGCTTGAATAACCGAAAACCGGAGCTCTAGTGTTGTTGTCCGAGAGTATGTTATTTATCATTCTAACCGTTTGACTGTCGATAACCCTTTCCGGTTCGTTCCTCTTCTCTTCCAAAATAACTCCATTGGAAGATTCTATCCTTTGGATAAAAGACCAAGGACTTCTCATCCCATCTGCGGCGAAGACGCCATAAGCCGAGGTTATATCTACGAGTTTAACTTCTGCACCTCCTAATACCAAAGATAAACCAAAGCGGGAGCGATCACCCAGTGTTGTTATCCCCATTTTTTCAGCGAGATCTATCGTGTCATCAACGCCAGCAAGATATAAAGTTTTAGCGGAAGGGACATTAAGCGATTGAGACAAGGCCTGTCTCAATGTTACGGGTCCTCGATGAAGGCCGTCATAATTCTGAGGATGATAACAATCCAGGCCGAACTGATCTTTTGTTTGGACGGCATCGGGCGAGCAGTTTGGATTGAACTCTGTTTTTAGGTCAAAAAGTATCGTAAAATCTGTGTATCCTTTTTGAAAAGCAGTTGCATAGGCGAAAGGCTTAAAGGCTGAACCTGGCTGTCTTAAAGCTGTTGCAACATTAAAGTTCCCTTCGTTCTCGATATCAAAGTAATCAGCTGAGCCGACGAGAGCTAAGAGATCACCGGTCTTTGGGTCTATTGAAACCAGAGCCGCATTGGAAGCCTTATAATTCTCCTTGTTTATCTTTGCATATTTAGTTACTGTCTCCTCGGCTAGAGATTGGAGATTGGCATCAAGCGTAGTAATAACCTTGAACCCGCCTTTCTCTATCGCATCTTCTCCATATTCTTGACTCAGAAATTCTTTAACCATAATTACAAAGTGGGGAGCCGCAATATCCTCAAGACTCTTTTTAAAAGTTAATTGTTGAGCTTTAGCTTTAATAAGTTCGTCATCATTTAAAAACCCCAGCTCTTTCATCCTATCTAAGATAAAATCCTTGCGAGCTAAAAGCTCGGGAACATGATTGCCATAAGGAGAATAATAAGAAGGTGCACGAATTAAGGCAGCCAAAGTTGCCGCTTCGGCATAAGAAAGATCTAAAGCTGATTTTCCAAAATAATCCTTGCTGGCCTCTTCAACCCCATAAATGTTGGAACCATAAGGGATCTGGTTGAGATACATCCAAAGAATTTGGTCCTTCGTAAAACGTCTCTCTATCTCAATTGAGTAGATGATTTCTTTTATTTTCCTGGTAATAGTTCTCTCATCTCCCAGTAGAGCCTTCTTAACCAACTGTTGAGTAATCGTCGAACCTCCTTGAGATATTTTTAAATCTCGGAGGTTTGTAAGAAAAGCTCTTGCGATACCTTTTATATCTAACCCTTTGTGGTTATAAAAATTATCATCTTCTGCCGCCAAGGCAGCTTCTTTTACGGATTCGGGAATCTTGTCCCAGGAGATAACGGTTCTCTTCTCTTGCCCATGGATGTCGTATAAGAGTATCTCCCCGGTTCGATCATAGATCTTAGTTGATTCTCCGACACGTCTTGTAGCGATAGCTTGGGGATCAGGTAAGGTTCTCTGTAGATATAAGAAAAGGGATAAGAATATTATCATCCCGATAACAAAAAACCATAAAAAAAGCATTCCCAGTGTCTTAATAGACCGTTTGATTTTAGAAGTTTTTCCTCGGCCAGTATTCATTAAAAGTATATGAATTCTGCCATAAAAATTGGTTGTTTACAAGTCGGAGATCAAATTATATGATTTGAATATGTTTGGAAGCAAAAAAAATCTACTAGTCACCGACAAAAACAAGATACTTGAAGCATTTGATCGTCGAAAAGGTGACTTGGGTCGTCGGCTTGAAAATGAAGGTGTTCTCCCTAGTGTCGAATATGCTACTGAGATACTATCCAAAGGATCACGAAAAATTTATCTTGGTATCGATCCGACCGGACCTGATATTCATATAGGACACACAATCCCGTTATTATTTTTAAAACAACTTTGTTTACGTGGCCATATCCCAGTCATTGTCATAGGTGATTTTACTGCACGTATAGGTGACCCGACCGGTAAAGATACTGCTAGAAAACCATTATCGCCCGAACAGATTAGAGAGAACTCAAAAGACTATCTAGAGCAAATATATAAAATTATTCCAAAAGATTTTATTGAAATCCACCATAATGCTGATTGGCTCGATAAACTCTCGTTTAAAGATGTTGTAAATTTAGCAAGCCACGTTACTGTTCAGCAGATGATACAAAGAGATATGTTTCAAGTTCGTTTGAGCAATGAGCAGCCGATTGGTCTTCATGAATTCTTGTACCCGTTGATGCAGGGCTATGATTCCGTAGAGATGAAGATTGATGGGGAGGTTGGTGGCAATGATCAGACATTTAATATGCTGATTGGGAGAGACCTTGAGAAGAAGTTGTTAAATAAAGATAAACTTGTTTTTGTAACACAGTTATTAGTTGATGCGACAACCGGCAAAAAGATGAGTAAGTCAGAAGGCGGTCTTATCTCACTCTCTGATACTCCCAGCGATATGTTTGGTAAAATAATGTCGGTACCAGACGGATTTATTCAAGGGATGTTTAAGCTTTGTACCGAAAGGGATATGGATTGGATTGATAAGTATGACGATGATATGAGAGCTAAGCCGTATGACTATAAGAAAGAACTCGCTTTAGAATTAGTGAGGATGTATCACGGAGAGAAAGAAGCAATAAAGGCCAGGAATGAGTGGGATAAGGTTTTCTCAAGAGGAGAACTGCCAAGTGAGATTAAAGAGATAGAGAATAAGGAGGATGTAATAAGTACCACCGTGGCTGCCGGGGTTATATCATCTAATTCTGAAGCCAAGAGATTAATAGAGCAAAAAGCCATTAAAGTTAACGGTAAAACAATAGAAGAATGGGACTATAAACTTAAGAGCGGAGATATAATACAAATCGGACCCAAGATATTTATAAAGGTAAAATAAAAACAGCCCCGCCTAGGCGGGGCTGTTTTTTACCAAGGGACCTTTGGGTCATCTTTATCATCGAGCAATTCCTCATCTTCGTCTTTATCTTCGTTCTTGTCGTCTTCCTCATCTACTTCTTCGTCTTCCCCGTCTTTTTTCTTCTTTTTTACTCCCCCCTCCTCTAAATCTTCTTCCAATTCTTCTCCATCGACTGCGTAATCGTATTCTGTTGCCATACGATCTTTAGTTTCTATCTCTTTAAACTATCCCGATTGCCAATGGCCAAGAGGATAGAATCTAAAAAGATACTTATTAATTAATATATTTTAGTATTTGCGCAACAAATTGCAATAGCCAGAGCATCGGCCGCATCGTCTGGCTTTATGGGATTTTTTAAATTTAGTAATAGCCTGACCATCCGCTGTATTTGATCTTTCTGAGCTCGGCCATAGGCACTGATATTTTGTTTGACTTGGGGGGGCGTAAATTCTTGAATTGGGATGTGATGTTTGGCTAATGTGAGAAGTAATACTCCGCGCATTTCGCTTACGGCCATAACCGTCTTTTGATTTTTGAAGAAGAAGAGTTTCTCTATTCCGGCAATTTCGGGCCGGTACTTCTTGATTAAGCGGGACAGATTTTTTTCGGTTTCTTGAAAGTCATGAAACTTATCAATACCGGCATTTTTTAAGATGCCATACTCAATACAGGAAAGGCGATTGTGCTCGCTGAGAATAATGCCGTATCCGATTTTAATAGTACCCGGGTCAATACCAAGGACAATCATGGATTATTGTTTAAGATTAGATACGACATCGTCGACATCGTCTTGATCATCAAGAGCTTCAAAAAGCTTATCAAGTTGAGCTTGAGTTGACTCGTCGATTAAAGAGGGAGTAGCAAACATCCAGTTGATACTGCCGGGTTGAACCATCTTTGCCCGGTGACCTAAGAGAATTTTTTTTATTTCAGCAATAGTACGATTTTTATTGTCGGTAACGCCCTTTATCTGGAGCGCCACACCACCCGGACCAATAGCCTCGATTAAGATTTCTTCCAGTTGTGCCGCAGATTTGTCGGAAACTTTTTTAATTGCTCGGTCGATATTCTCATTGGGCATATTCATGTTTCTGGCCTGTTCAATGGCATTAGCGAGTGCAGTGTTCATCTTTGGGTCACTACCTTTGCGAGCAGCAAGCGTAATGACTTTTGAAAGTTTAGAAAAAAGTTGACCTCTTTTTTGGTCCGTAATCCCTTTTTTATGCTTTATCTGTGACCACTTAGAATGTCCCGACATTAAAGTAAGGTCGTTTTAGGAGAAGCTAATCCGAGATGTTTGTAGCCGAAGGGGGTGATAATACGTCCTTTAGATGTGCGCGCAAGAAGGCCTATCTGCATGAGGTATGGTTCATAAACGTCTTCTATCGTGGCTTCTTCCTCTGATATGGCCGCCGCTATGGATTTAAGCCCTACCGGACCGCCTCCGAACTTATCCGCAATTGTTAACAATATTTTTCTATCCGTATCTTCTAATCCCTTATCGTCTATCTCGAGCATCTTCAGGCTTTCTTTTGCAAGAGTTACATTAATTATGGGGATTTCTTTAATCTGGGCATAATCCCGTACGCGCTTGAGTAATCTGTTGGCTACGCGAGGAGTAAACCTGGACGAAGAGGCAATTATTTTGATCGCGTCTTTCTCCAGTTCTACCCCCAATAATTCAGCTGAGCGGGTAATTATCTTTTCTATATCGGTGTTTTTGTAAAAATCAAGACGAAAATTAATACCGAATCTTGAGCGAAACGGGGCGGACAGGAGAGATATTTTTGTCGTTGCGGCGATAAGCGTGAATCGGGGCAGGTCTATCTGAAGGGTTTTGGCCGAATTGCCTTTACCGATCACAATGTCGAGCTTAAAATTTTCCATCGCCGGATAAATCACTTCCTCTATTATCTTATTCAAGCGATGTACCTCATCTATAAAAAGTACATCCCCATCACTTAAACTGCTTAGGATGGATCCTACGTCGCCGGCTTTCTCCAGAGCCGTACCGGAGGTCACCCTGATATTAGCTCCGAGCTCTTTGGCTATTAAATAAGCAAGAGTGGTTTTCCCAAGACCGGAAGGCCCATGCAGAAGTACGTGTTCCATCGGCTCATTTCTTTTCTTTGCCGCACCCACAATTACTCGGATATTCTCTTTTATTTTGTCCTGCCCCACATACTCCTGAAAGGTCTTGGGCCGGAGGGTGTGATCCAATATAAAATCCTCGGAGACCGGTTTTGGCGTTAGTTGAGGACTCGAGAGGGGGGACTTTGAGCTATTCTCCGAACCTTTATTTAACTTGACATTCATGATTATTTGAATTAAAATATGGTCTACAGAGTTCCTTGACCGACTACGCACGGTCAGGAGGTCACTCCGCAAAAGAACCTCTTGAACCTGTAGGCAATTGGGTCGGCGTATTAACATACCAAATGATCCAACCGGGATATTATCCAAGCTCGGATAGATTGGTTTCGACTGGTCTACTCCTCGGAATTATCCTGCCCCGAATTTTTATAAGTCCGGGATTTTGCCTACAGATTTAAAAGGTTCTTTCTGCCAACCGGCTGATTATCCAAGGATTCTCTTTATCTCCTCAATCGATGTTGTGCCATCCAACATTTTTAAATAAGCATCCTGTAGCATCGTTATCATCCCCTGCGATATCGCCAGATCTTCTACATCCGAGATTGCCGGTGATTTAAGAATTAATCTCTCCATCTCTTTTGTAATAATAAATATCTCGTAAACGCCTACTCTGCCTTTATACCCGGTTTCATTGCACTCCTTGCATTTGCCCGGAAAATAAATCTCAAGAGAACTATCAAGCTTGAGCAACTTATATTTGTCTCTAATTGGCTCAAGATACTTCTTTACCTGCCCAAATGTCTCCGGATCGATTTTGGCTTTTAATTTACAGTGAGGGCAAAGTTTTCTTACTAATCGCTGCGCCATAGCTATATTTATTGCCGGGGCTATTATTTGAGGCTGAATACCCAGATCTATTAAGCGGGGAATAGTACCGGCTGCGTTGTTTGTGTGAATGGTAGAAAGCACCAGATGCCCGGTTAAAGCGGCCTGGAGGGCAATATCAGCAGTCTCCCGGTCTCTTATCTCCCCGACGAGGATTATGTCCGGATCCTGCCTAACTATTGCCCTTAAGCCATTGGCGAAGGAATAGCCCTTTTTGGAGTCCACCTGAGTTTGAGACACTCCTTCAACATGGTATTCGATAGGATCTTCTATTGTGATTATTTTCGTCCCTGAGGAATTCAAATATCGTATAAAAGCATAAAGAGTCGTAGTCTTACCGGAACCGGTAGGCCCGGTGGTAAGGATTGCTCCAGTTGATCTCTCAAGCTGCTCTTTTATTATTTTTAATAAATCTTCCCGCATACCAAGATCCTCAAGCTTTGCCTTGATAGTTCTGGGATCGAGCAACCGCATTACAATTGTTTCACCGAACTCACTAGGGAGAATCGACACCCTGACTTCTATATCTGCACTTTTTTCTCTGATTGTGAATCGTCCATCTTGAGGAGTATTGTGTAAATTTAATTTTAGCTTTGAGAGAACCTTTATTCGATTAAGGATTTTTGTATAATGATCCTTATCTATAACCGTCACATCGTTGAGCATCCCATCGAGTCGATATCTAATTCTTGTCTCTTCTATCTCGGGTTCAAAGTGGATGTCCGAGGCAGAAAGCCGTAATGCTCCGGCTATCATTATCTCTAACATCTCGGTTGCCGAAACCTGGGTAACTGTATTTTTAAGATCGGAGATATCTTTTATTTGCTCCGTAAATTTATTTAGTGCTTCCTCCTTTATCTCTACAGCTCCAACCTCGAAAACTTCCGGATTTTTAGTCGTCTTGTAGCGCGAGAGTATTTTTTCTAATGAGACAGGCGTCGTTACGATGACGTTTACCTTAAAGCCTCTTTTTTCTAGAGTTTTAATAGCTTTGACCGTCTCTTTATTCTCCGGATTAAGTGCGACAACTGTCAGATCGTTCCCACTCTTTATTATTACAGCCAAATTTGATTTTTTAGCGGTATCTTCGTCGATTAAAACTAAAGCATCATTGTCGATCGGTGCAGATTTCAGGTCCGAGAAAGGCAGGTTGAGTTTTTTTGCCAATGATTCGGTCTCTTCCTCGACTCTTTTAGCTTGAATCTCAACAAGTTTCTTATCTAATTCCATCTCTTTACTTTGTGGTGGGGTCTGAGCCATAACTTAATTGTATCACTTAAGCCGGGATACCTTATTAACACTAACCAACTGACAGCAATCTAACTGAAAGGGTTCTTTTGTAAAGTAATTTTTGTGGATAAACTCGATTAGAGAGTAATCTTCTTAGCTATGATCTCTTTCTTCATTAAAACCGAAGCTACCCGAGAGAACTCTTCTGAATCTGACGTAGTGAAGTAAGTTAACTTACCATCCCTACTGTTAAGAGAAGTCGATTCTTTAAGAAGATAAGCGGTTCTTCTGGCGATTGCTTTGCCCGAATCAACAATTTTCACACTCTTACCTAAGTTCTTTCGAATATTCGGCTTTAGGAATGGATAATGAGTACAACCGAGAATAAGAACGTCGGCTCCCGCTCTTTTTATTGGTTCAAGATATCTCTTTAATAATAACCCTGTTTTGGAGGAATCAATCTCTCCTTTCTCAACCGCATTTTCCAGTCCGGCGCAACCGATATTTATCACTTTAATGTCTCGAGCGTGGCTATCTATGAGATCTGCCATATAGCTGCTTTTGGAAGTTGCCGAAGTAGACATAATGCCGATGCGTTTCTTGATGGTTCTCTCGGCAGCCGATTTAACGGCCGGTACAGTCCCCACAAAAGGGACATCAAAGTTGTCTCTTAAGAAATCAATCGCATAGCAACTGGCCGTATTGCAAGCCACCACTATTAGCTTAACCTTCTTTTGTATAAAAAAATTGGCGATATTGCGCGTAAACTCACAAAGTTGGGATTTCGATTTCTCGCCGTAAGGGAAACGAGCTTGATCTGCGAGAAAGATAAAATCTTCTTGGGGTAAAAGTTTTTGCAGATCCATTAGGATACTAAGGCCTCCGACTCCGGAATCAAAAACCCCAATTGGCTGCCTATTATCCATAGGTTTTAGTATACTACAAATCCGCGCTTGACTTGCTTTTATAAATTTGTTAATATGGTTATAGATTGATTTTACTCCAATGATGTCCGCTGATGGCGGACGTCTTTTGTAAAAACAACAACAAACCATGTTTGATATAAAACAATTCGCATCGGCAATAAAACAAATTTCCGAAGAGAAGGGGATTTCCGAAGATAGTGTCCTGGAAACAATAGAGGCTGCGATTGCCGCTGCCTATAAAAGAGAATACGGAAAAAAGGGCCAGATAATTCGGGCTAAATTAGATCCTGAAACCGGGAAGCTAAAGATAACCCAAATTCACTACGTGGTAGAGGGTGTTGACGCCGAAGGATTTGTCACCGGAGAACTTCCGATCAAGGTTATGGAAGAGAGACACGACGAAGGAGAGAGTCGGGCTAGAAGGGGTGAGGAGCAGGAACAAGTAAGTGAATCCGGAGAGATTAAGATAAAATTAAATCCGGAAAAACATATTCTTTTGGAAGATGCCAAGAAGAAAGATAAGAAAGCCAAGGTGGGTGATGAGATAATTGAAAAACTAGAACCGCATACCGAATTCGGACGCATTGCCGCTCAAACGGCAAAACAAGTAATAATTCAACGATTGAGAGAAGCCGAAAGACAGGCTATTTTCTCCGAATTCAAAGATAGAGAAGGGGATGTGGTTAGTGGAGTAGTCCAAAGGAAAGAAGGCCTTCTGGTATTTATCGACTTGGGTAAAACTAATGGTCTTTTAATCCCGGCTGAGCAAATGTCCGGAGATAATTATCGCATCGGGCAAAGATTCAGATTTTTAATACTAAAAGTGGACGAAACATCGAGAGGTCCGGTTATTCTTCTCTCCCGGTCTCATCCCAAACTGGTTGAAGGTCTCTTTAGGGTGGAGGTTCCCGAGATAGACAATGGCGCTGTCGAGGTTAGGGCAATTGCCAGAGAGCCCGGTTCAAGAACAAAAATCGCCGTGGCTTCAACCGAAGAAGGAGTCGATCCGATAGGATCTCTGGTGGGGCAAAAAGGGGTTAGGGTTCAGACGGTAATTAACGAACTTTCCGGCGAGAAGGTAGATATTATTTTGTGGAGCGATAAAGCAAAAGAATTCATCGCTAATTCATTCTCGCCTGCAAAAGTTCTGGACGTAGTGTTGTTGGATGAACAAAAAAGACACGCATTGGTAGAAGTATCCGATGACCAATTTTCCTTAGCCATAGGCAAGAGAGGCCAAAACGTCAGATTAGCAGCCAAGCTAACTGGATGGAGAATCGATGTTCGGTCTCCTAAAGAGAATATTAGCCATAAAGAGATAGAGGAAGAGATAATTAAAGAGGGCGGAGAAGAAAAGCCCGAAGAATAAAAAGATAAACAATGAATCCCGAACGAAGTAGCCCTAACGGGTTAGCGAACGGGATAAGGAATAAATAATAATGGTAGTCCTGCGCGCATAAATTATGAGTATAACTGCGCAGCAGCTACTTCGTACGGGATGAAACACGAATTCAAAAAAATCGACCAATTTCAAAGAGAGCTGATTGTAGAACTCGACAAAAATGAACTAAAAAATTATGTTGACCGAGCCGAAAATATGCTTGGCCAAAATCTTCAGATAGATGGGTTTAGAAAAGGGAAGATACCAAAGGATTCACTCAAGAATCATTTAAATCCGGCAACCGTTTTGGAATCCGCTCTTGATATAGCGGTCAGAGAGACTATGGCCAAAGTTATTGAATCGGAGAACCTCGATGTGATGAACTTCTCTAAGCTGGAGATCAAAGATAACACCGCCGAGAAACTATCTTATAAAGTTCTTCTTACGCTTTTCCCAGAGATGGAGATTAAAGATATCTCCGGTTTTAAAGTCCCCAGAAAAGATGTTTCCGTAGAGCAAAAAGAGATAGATGACACTCTTAATACTATTAAAACATCCAGAGCGAGCTTTACGGATAAAAATGGGTCAGCCGAAAAAGGGGACAGAGTGGAGATAGATTTTGAAGTAAAAGCAGGCGAAGTTATGATTGATGGGGGGATGAGCAAGAACCACCCCCTTATACTTGGCGAGAGTCACTTTATCCCCGGTTTCGAGGAGAACCTTATGGGAGTAAAAAAAGGCGAAGAGAAAAACTTCTCTCTTGTAGCTCCGAAGGATTATTATCGTAAAGATATGGCCGGTAAGAAGTTAGATTTTAATGTGAAGGTGAATAACGTTCAGTCGGTTCGGCTTCCGGAGCTAAATGACGAATTTGTTAAAAGTTTAGGTAAATTTAATAATATTTCGGATCTGACCGTAAGCGTTCGAGAGGGGATTTTACAGGAAAAGAAAATCAAGGAACAGCAAAGATTACGTCTGGAGATACTCAGTCAAATAATAAATGCAGCCGATATTGTCGTCCCAGAGCCTATGTTAAACAAACAGCTCGATCTAATGATCCAGGACTTCGATAACAACCTCCACACCAACGGGATGGAGTTGGGCCTTTATCTGGCTCATATGGGCAAAACCCAGGATGATCTTAAAAAAGATTGGAGAAAAGAAGCCGAAAAACAGGTAAAAATCTTTTTGGTCTTGCACAAGATAGCTAAAGATAAAAAAATATCTGCCTCCGGTGAGGAGATTGAACAGCAGTTAAATGCTATTGTCCAGTCGGTGATTATGAGGGGAGGAAGTCCGCAGGATAATATAAACATTGAAGGTCTTAGAGAAGATATTGCAGCCAAGATAGTCAACGAGAAGACCCTAAGCTTACTAGAGAAAATGTGCGCAACCTAAAAATCAAAAACCCCGCGATTGCGGGGTTTTTGATTACCATCGATTCGATATCCTATTGCCAGCCGATGTGATCTCTTTGTATAATTTATATAAGCGATTTTTTTGGATTACCTCGGAGAGGTAATTTTAATCGGCTGAAGGAACGAGATCGACAGTATATATACTATACACTACTTAATGACCATTGTCAATAGATAGAAGCTTACAATGTTTCAATCCCTTAAATACTCCAACCTAGCCTTACGACTGTCCCTGGCGGCTGTTTTTTTATGGTTTGGTATAGATAAATTCTTACACCCGGATTATTGGTTCAATGCATGGGTCCCTCAGAGTATATCTTTTCTATGGCAGCAAATAGGGCTTCGACCCATGGATATGATCTATGTATTGGGGGTATTTGAAATATTGGTTAGCGTCAGCCTCATCGCCAATATTTTTGTTTTCTTCTTCTCTGCTCTATCCGTCCTGTTTCTCATGAGCGTTATGTCATTTAATGGTTTCAGCGAGATTATTATAAGGGATGTTGGCTTGATAGGGGGGCTTCTGTCTTTGATGCTTTGGCCAAGGAAAAGGTTCTGATAATTGAGTTTTCTCTTTGTTTATGGTACTTACTACGATAGTATCCCCCATGCCCATAACTTGAAGGCGGAGGGGGTACCGATTCTTAACAACCGCAGAGAAGGAGGATGTTATGAGAAGGTCGCCTGTATTTGTGTTTTTGTTCTGCTTTTTATTCTCTATACCCTTGCTTGGGCAGGGAAGAATGAACCAACCTGGTTTCGGTATGGCTCAAAGAGATCGTAATTACCAATCTTCTACAGCCCAAACCATTAAAGGTGAAGTAACCCGGGTAGAGAATCTGGCAGTTGATACAGCGTATCGTTTCTTGGGAGTACACATCGCTCTTAAAGACACCACAGGAGAAGAACGTATTGCTCATCTAGGGCCGGATTGGTTCCTGAAAGAAAAGGGGCTAGAGCTGAAGGTCGGCGATCGACTGGAAGTTTATGCTTCCAATGTATTATTAAATGGTACCTCGGTCTGGATAGCCGCAGAAGTAAAGAGAGGTAATATGGTTTGGTTCCTGCGTGACAGAAATACAGGAGTGCCCTATTGGGCTGCGTGGGGAAGCAAATTAGCGGGAAGAAACCAAGGAGGTATATCCTTTTAATGTTTTTAGGGCAGTTCTTTTTAGCCACGGAAATTATTCCGCGGTTTTTTGTTTAAATTGAAAAAAACACGATTTATGGTAAAATTTGTTATCACAAGTCCCCATAGCTTAACGGATAAAGCAACAGCCTTCGAAGCTGTTGATGGGGGTTCGATTCCCTCTGGGGACGCAAAAACACATCCGCCCTTAGCTCAGTTGGTAGAGCTGCTCCCTCTTAAGGAGAAGGTCGTAGGTTCGAATCCTACAGGGCGGACACAAGAAACCAAAAACCCGCATATGCGGGTTTTTGGTTTTAGATAACTTCGATTGTAACTTTCTTAATACCGAATTCTTTAGCCGAGTCCCTTTCCGGGAACCAGACGTCAATTCGATACTGGTATCTTTTATTCATCCTATCTTCTACGACGAAGATCTTGTTTCCGAATACTTCCGGAATCCTGATCTCTGTCCCGAAGGGCAAAAAGTTTGCCGCAACTATGCCGTCTCGGACAGTAGTATTCCAGGCAGTGGTGAACGGAGTATCATCGGTTTGGTCCGGGGTAGAGGAATAAGCCGTAGCCACAACCGTCATAATCCTTTTAACCTCGGCATTTTTAGAGGCTCGAGGCTTTGTGGCTGATTTGGTCTTAACACTCTTAGTTATCTCTTCCTCAACTTTCTCATCCAGCTTCTCTTCTTCTTTGGTGAGTTGAAGTCCTTTTAGAACCTTATCCAAAGACCAATCGGAAGAGGCGAAGTAGTTGCTTTCATTGTCTTGAGAGACCCAGTCTAAGAATCCGGCATTGGCAGTGTCGCCGGAGATGGCAAATATCAGTAAAAGAGCTCCTGACAAGGCTAGATTTTTAAACATATTTTTGGAACCAAGAGGATATATATAATGGCTTTTCAGCAACAAAAAATGGCCTACCAAGCCATATATCTATACTCTCCAGGTTATGCTATAAGTATAGCAGATTGGGGTCGAAAAGTCAACCCCCAAAAGAAGCTCAAAAACCTACCTAAAAAGTCATAAAATCTTGGAGCGGGTAACGGGAATTGAACCCGTTTCTCGACCTTGGCAAGGTCGCGTAATACCGGTATACCATACCCGCGTTCTGAACCCTTGCTGATACGCGCTTTCGTAGCGAAATTTCAGAATTCCGAGCGAAAGCCATATGCTCGCAGAAGCCATACTAATGTATGGTGTCGAGAACAGATGGCTTGTAGCCGGAATTCTGAAATTGCAGCAGAAATGGTTGTATCGGCAAGGGTTCTACTAGTGCCGGAGCGGTGAATCGAACACCGGACGCCAGCCTCTTCAGGGCTGCGCTCTACCACTGAGCTACTCCGGCCTTTTTAATTTTGTGGGCGGTATAGGACTTGAACCTATGGCCTACTCAACGTCAATGAGTCGCTCTACCAGCTGAGCTAACCGCCCTTCGACTCACTTCGCTCGCTCAGGGCAAGCTCCAGATGGTTCACGCTGAGCTTGTCGAAGTGTGCGCGAGAGAGGATTCGAACCTCCACGCCCGTGAGGGCACTACCACCTCAAGGTAGCGAGTCTACCAGTTTCTCCACCCGCGCATTAACAGGATTTAGGAAATTGCTTCTTTAACCTTCGTTTTCTTTCTTATCTCTCTGGCTGATTTATCCTTCAGGTAATAAAGTTTTGCTTTCCTTACTTTAGTTTTCTTAATAACTTCGACTTTATCTATCGTAGGCAAGTAAATAGGAAAAGTTTTCTCTACTCCGATACCGCTGAAAATTTTTCTGACTGTAACAGTTGCCCCGCCTTCTTTGTTGTGTTTGCGGCTCATGATTATACCTTCAAATGCCTGAACTCGGGTTTTCTCACCCTCTTTTATCTTCTGGAATACCTTAATCGTCCAGCCGGGCCTCATACCGTCGAATTTGTCTTTCCTCATATTCTTTGATTGGAATACAGATAATTGGTTCATATGTTTATTAATTATACAGAGTATTTTAACCCAGAAAGTAAATTTTGTAAATCTGTTGGCAGATCCGCTTCAATAACCAGCTGTTTGCCGTCAGGAGCGAGAAACTCTAATTTGTAGGCATGAAGGAAGAGACGACCTAATCCTTTGGGTCGTTGCCAGCCCTTTGGCGCATAAACGATATCTCCAACAACGGGACAACCGATAGATTTTAGATGTACCCGGATTTGGTGAGTCCGACCGGTCTTAGGGGATACATCCAGTAGTGTGTATTTATCAAAATTTTCAACGGTTTTATATTCTGTAACCGACTCTTTGCCGTCTATTATTCTTTTTCCGGTCATTTGGGTTGTCCGCTTCATTCCGATGCGCCCTAACGAAGCATTAATAATACCGGATCTTTCTTTTGGCGTGCCATAAACAAGGGCATAGTAATGTTTACGGATAGCATGTGTTTGAAATAGTTTTTTAAAATATTCAAATGACAACTGGTTCTTGGTGATGACAATAAGACCAGAGGTGTCTTTGTCTAACCGGTGGGCGATGCCATAACGAGGGATTAAAGAGCCAGAAGCCACAAAAGATTCTCCTATGCTTTTAAGCTCCGGATAGTTTTGAGCGACCCAATCAGTCAAACTTGGCTGGGTATCGGTCGCATTTTTTGGATGGGTTATTAGCCCGTAGGGCTTATTAACCACGAGGATGTTGTCGTCTTCGTAAACGATACCTATGTTCATTTTTTAAGTCTTTGTTCAAGGTTGTCTGCGAGATTGCGAAGCCGCTCAATGACTTTTCTTTTATCCCCTGATTCTTCAAATAACTTTTGGACCATATGGGACACCGTTTCCATAAGTTCTTCTAACTCTGTATCTGGGAATACAAAAGATTCTTTCTTTCTTGCTTCTTCAATATTAACAATATCCGCTGGGCTTTTGGGTTTCGGTTTTTCTCTTGTGGATGGTTTAAATTGTTTTATCTCAGCCATGGTTTTTTAAATTTATTTTGGTGGGCGGTGAAGGATTCGAACCCTCGGCCTTCTCGGTGTAAACGAGACGCTCTAACCAACTGAGCTAACCGCCCTGGGTGGGTGCGGAAGGGATCGAACCTTCGACTTCGTCATTATATTGAGTAAGGAGGACGATTGATAATTTATTATCAATTCGTCCGACTGCCCTCAATATATCAACTTCGTTCGGACAAAACAGATGTGGGTGCGGAAGGGATCGAACCTTCGACTTCGTCATTATAAGTGACGCGTTCTACCACTGAACTACGCACCCACCTCTATTTTGCTCCTCTCTAGTTGATATATTGCCATATATCAACTTCGTTCGACTAAACCATAAGTAAACTTATGATCAGCCTCACTAATTGATATAAGTGACGCGTTCTACCACTGAACTACGCACCCTAATCCACTATATTTTACCTTAAAATTTAGCTTTTTACCAGAGCATAGAACTCTTTTTGTTCCAGCGTTTCTTTTTGTATTAGCTCCTTGGCTATTTTGTGGAGAATGTTAATTTTTTGAGTGAGGGTTTTCTTAGCCAAAATCAAACCCCTTGATATTAATTTCTTAACCTCTTTGTCTATTTGAAAGGCAACGGTATCGGAATAGTTCCTCTGATTGCTTATCTCTCTGCCCAAAAAGACCAATTCATCTTTCTCTCCAAAAGTAATTGGGCCAAGGATATCGGACATGCCGTATTCGGTCACCATTTTTCTGGCTAAGTCAGATGCCATCCGAAGATCACTGGAGGCCCCAGTAGTAGTGTCTTTGAAAATTAATTTTTCCGCAGAATATCCGCCGAGCAAAACAGCCAATTCCGATTCGAATTCCGCCTTAGAGCGTAAGTGTTTATCTTCACTCGGAAGTTTAAGGGTGTATCCGCCGGCGCGGCCGCGGGCGACAATAGATACTTTATGAACCGGGTCACAATATGGGAGCGATGAGACAACCAGTGCGTGGCCAGCTTCATGGTAAGCGGTTATTTCTTTTTCTTTCTTTGAAAATATATGGCTGCGTCTTTCCGGGCCGAGAATTACTTTTTCTATGGCCTCAAAAAGATCGTCCTGAGTGATCTCTTTTTGATTATTCCTTGCGGCCAGGATAGCAGACTCGTTTATAAGATTTGCCAAGTCGGCTCCGGATAACCCCGGAGTTCTTTCGGCGACTAACTTAAGATCGACATTCTTTGCCAATGGTTTTTCCAGGGCGTGGATTTTCAATATCTCCTCGCGATCTTTCATCGATGGTTCGTCAAGAATTATCCTTCTGTCAAAACGTCCCGGTCGAAGCAAAGCTGGGTCAAGAATATCGGGTCGGTTAGTAGCGGCCAGTACTATAACCGCATTATTGGTGTCGAAGCCATCCATTTCTACAAGGATTTGATTAAGGGTCTGTTCTCTCTCATCGTGTCCGCCTCCCAGACCGGCTCCTCGGTGTCTCCCCACCGCATCGATCTCGTCAATGAAGACAATTGCCGGGGCGGTTTTCTTGGCCAATTCAAACATATCACGAACTCTGTTTGCTCCGACACCGACAAACATTTCAACGAATTCCGAACCGGATACGAAATAAAACGGAACATTTGCTTCATTAGCTACTGCTTTGGCTAATAATGTTTTGCCTGTGCCTGGTGCGCCGACCAGTAAAATGCCCCTCGGGATCCTGGCTCCGAGTCGGTGGAATTTTTTAGGATCGCGTAGGAACTCGACTACTTCGGATATCTCTTCCTTAGCTTCAATGAGTCCGGCCACATCCTTGAAAGTCGTCTTTTTTTTGGAACCGTCTTGATTCGCCAAACGGGCTTTAGATTTTCCGAACGAGAATGCCTGCATCGAGCCTTTTTGGGCCTGATTGAACATAATCCAGAATATTACCAATATAAAAACTATTGGCAGTATTATAGGGAGAAGAGAGGCGAGAAATGTTCCGATTCCTCCTTGGTTGCTCTGAATGTTGATTTTTATTGCCGAAAGTTTTTGGGAATTTGCGCCGAGATTCAGCAATGTCTCAAGAGCGGATACTCCGGATTCTTTTTGTGATGTAACTCCTTGGTCATCAGCTAGGACAATATTCAGCTGATCTCCTTTAACGGTGATCTCTTTAACCATCCCAGTATTTATCTTATTTACCAGATCGGAAAGGGGGATTTGATCTACTTTGCCAAGCGGAGCTTGGAATAAAAGAACCAACCCTGCGGCGCTAAGCAGGATAAGAAATACAATAATTATGTATCGGATGAATAGTTTCATTTTATATATAAAATTCTAATAAATTATACATTTGCATTCGTGTATTTTCAAATATAAATTTTAGCGCCGCACTGAAAAGGCGGCGCTATATACAAACTAAGCTAAGCTACGATTTTGCTGTCATCGTGCTGGGGGATAAAATCTTTCAGGAGGCCGGCATTTTCGAGATCGGTCATTGCTTTATTAAGAACTTCATGCTTAGGCACAAGCCAGGCCTCGATAACTCCTCCATCAATAAGTTTTTCTGGAAAGAGAATCATAGATTCGATTGCCCGGAATAATCTTTGACGATGGCTGAAGTACATCCCATCGGGATTTCTACCGTTGCCATCCCTATTTTGGGCTAGTGGCAACTGGAAGGCCGCTCGCAACGAAACCCATGGCTCAAAACCGACATCTATCTCATCCCTTTCTCTGACACCCTCTTGATTATCTTGGGTCTCAACAAGAAAAACATGAATCTCGTTATTTACGTGAGGCTTAGAGACAACGAATAACTTGCCAACCACTGTTTTCACAGGATAGCCTGATTCATTTCTTGTCTCTCTCTTTAGGGCATCTAGCATAGCCTCCTTGCTTTCCAATTGGCCAGTGGGTAACCCTATGCCCCCGGGTTTGCCTTCTTTGCTTTTGCGGGTAGGCTTATTGTTCTTTATAAGAAGAACCCTTATCTCATCAGCCCGCGACTTTGACGGATCAGATGTTACAAAATCAAAATCAAAGGCTATGGCTGATACCGATAGAATCAGCTTATTGGTTGTATCTTCTGTATCTTTAAGGAACTGGTTGGGGTTGGTCTCCATGAGACCTCCTTTGTACAGATTATTACATATTAAAATATAATTGTCAAATATGATTTAGCGTTTTTTTTAAAAAAACAAAAACCCCTTCCCGAAGGAAGGGGCGGCCCAACGGCCCAATTTTCAAATTCTGATTTCCTTGAGATGGGTTGCCCTCTCAATTCTCAAAGGATAATCCAGCTTTGAACGGAGAGCTTTCTCAAAAGCCGTGAAAGCCTCATCGTCGCAGTGGTGGACAACGAGAACATCCGGCCGGAATAATTTAACTCGTCGAACCAGCTCATCCTGGTAATCGTGCGAGGTGTAGTCTAAGTGATAAATGTCGCACCTGACATTCACGTAAATCGGCTCGATGCGGAAGCCCTGCTCCAGTTTTACGAATCGATTTAGTTTAATTGTCCGGCCACGCTCAATCCCTATGATTTGTTTTGTGGTCGAATCCGGGAATATGTGGCCCGGAATGATCAGGGCATTTTTGGGATCGGGAAGAAGGTGCTCGGCGTAGAAAACCGCCGTGCCCCTGTCAAGAGTTGCCGAGGGGGCAATGATAACAACGAAACCATATTCTCCCCGGATAAGGGCTTCGCGCTGGTCTCTGGCAATTTCCCAATCTCTTTGCTCAACGACGATGAGTTTCCCATCGGCAACAAGTTGGTTGACTTTCTCTTTGCCAAGTTCATCTCTAACCATCTTGCGTAGAAGGCCGTCAATGGCTACCTTGAAGCCCATTCGGATGACCTTGATGATCATGAGAGAGCCTCTATTTTTGGCAAAGGTGGCGATCTGAGCGATACCGCCTCGGGATTCTACTTCTCGCAGAATCTTTTCGAGGACAGAATCAAGTTCGTCTCTCGACGCCACAACATTCCTGGTTTTGCCATGAGACCAGGTAATCTCATTCCGAGCTCCATTGGTGGCCTCGGTTATCATCACCTTGTTGGGGCTTTTCAGGTAATCACCGAGAAAATCTTTGTCCGGCAATATCTCGCCGGAGATATAATCTTTATCTTGGACTTGGCTCGAAATATCGCTCGTATGGTAGAAAACCCGATCGTCAGGAGTTCTGAAGAAAACACTTGTTGCTCCGCGGTCATGTCCTGAGCTGTGGAATTTGAATTCCCAGCCCCTCCATTCCGGCGAATCGGGCCAATCATGCCAGCAGGGGTCATCAATGACATAAATCCCAAGACATTCTTCCTTAGGTCTCCAATTCTTGGCCCTTGCTATGAAGTTCTCAAGATCGTCTTCATTAAAAATCATCTCGGGGATCTCGGTTCCCTTGCGCAGAGCTTCTTTGATCTCGCTCCGCATAATCTTGATTGAGTCCAAGGACATCGTCTCAAAAGCGTCCAAAGCATCCCTCAAGATTATTACCATCGCTTCGGGATGATGCCTAATTAAGCGGAGAACCGCTCCGGTGTGATCAAGATGATCATGAGTGATGATAATGAGGTCAATGAGCTCGCCGATCAAAAAATTGCCGGCGGGGACAGATTTAATCTGATATTCGCCATCCCTAGAAACGGCTACTCCAAAATCAATAACAATAGTTTTGCCACAGACCCTGATTACCATTGCCGTGGCGCCAATTCCGTTAACCTCTCCCAAATTACAAATCACTTGTGAACCGTCGTGCAGCCAATCAAACATGACTCTCTCCCTTCTTTTATTTAATTGTGAAGAACTAGCCGATATTATCAGCTATTAACTGATGACATTGGTAAATTCTCCTTTTAAAAAAATGCCCGGAGGGAGGGACACACAGATGTGTGTCCCTCCCTTCCGGGATGTGCTGTGGCCGGGTTGGTTACCGACTAGCGACGAAGTGCCGAGTGCGGCTCGTCGGGAATTTGTCGCTGTGGGCGGCATCGCCGACTTTGAAGCCGAGTCGCTTCTTGAACTCCTGGTTCTCCGTGGCTACCGCGGAAAAGTGACCCTGGATTCCGGCCAGGCGAGCATTCGCCTGGTCGAACGACTGCGACGCGAGCAGGTTCGCAACCTCTCGGCCGTTGGGCAGATCCTTCTTCCTGCCCAGGTTGTCCCTGAGCTTGTAGAGGCAGTCGCCTGTGTGGGCTGCGTGGATTGCGAGCGGTCTGCCCGTGACCACGAACTGGCCGCGGTAGATGACATTCTCGTTCTGATCGCGGAAGAGGTCTCCCTCATCGTTGATCATAGCCGTTCGCACGAACGACGTGACAGCCTTTCCGCAGGTGGTGCAGTCCACCTTTGCGGGCGCCGTCTCGTCGATAGAGTGGAGCTCCTCGAGGTCGGTCACCGTGAGAGGTCGTGCCAGGAACTGTGCCCGGCGGGTGAGGTCTTCGTACCGAAGCGCGAACCTGTTGCGCTGGCCGTAGATGGCCGGGGTCTTCAAGCCGTAGGAATCCCGATTGAGCCAGTCGGCCCCTTCGGGGGTGACGGTCTTGAGCTTCGGCGCTGCGGAATCCGCCGCTACTGCCATGTCTTTGTCTGCTGAGCCGGACGTTTCCGGTAGAACAGACGTGCCCTTCGGTTCCGACGTCGATGTCGCCATCTTGTTCTTCCGAACGCTCTCTTTTCTCGCCATAGATGTATACTCCATGTGCCCATCGTTGGGCAAAGAAGCTCTTCCGGGGATTATCCCCATCACACCCCGCAAACTTGCGGTTAGCTAGGAAAGAGCAGTTTAAAAGCCAATATCTATGATAAATTGGGCAAGCTCCTAAACTGCTATTTCCTAGCCTAATTTAATGTTCTGAATATATTATACTCTCCTCTTATAAAAAGTCAACCCCCACACTCAATACATGAATGTGGGGGCAAGAAGAACAAATATACGGATCTTTAACTAGCCAGAGAAGGAACCGCGAGAACTCGTTCCGAAGGAGCTACAAGGACGACATCACCATTCACCACCTTGAGGTGGTAGGCCACTTCAGACATGGGGACTTTGGGTCCGAGACCTTGATTGAATTGGTCACGGCCATCGCGATAAACCCTTATCTCACGTCCTTCTGAATCAACGGCCGGTTGACGCCCGGCGCATCCGAGCATCAGAACTTTGTGATTGCTTGGTCTGCTGTTCTTCTCAAAGTAAGGATTCAGATGTCCCTGGACTGCCCAGAGATTATCGTCAACCAGATTGGATAGCGAATCGATAAGCTCATCGCGCTTGGCGACAAAATCCGGGAACAGCTCGTCGATTTTGACGTGCTCTTTGTGGCAGAACACGTACCTGACGGCACACTTGCCAAAATGTTGTAGTGTAGGTACGGACCACGAGTCAACAAGCTCGTAGGGTCCCTGTCCGTTCATCGGACAAATACCATCAAGCAGGTTGAGTAGATAAACCTTGGGTGTAGAGGGAAGAACAGGAATGCCTTTTACTTGCGGGATCGAATGGCCAGTTTGTTCAGCATCCGCTGTCCGCTTCGGCGGAACAATTTCCGGGGTAAGCTCTAGCGGCATTAGGAATTGAAGAACAATCAGACGAACCGACGGTCCCAGTGTTGCGAGCGTTTTCATCTACAACCTCCCTTTTCAATGTGCGTTTGAATATTATAACACGCTTATAATATTTTTTCAATAAGGGACTTGAAGCCAACAACCTGAAGAGTTATTCTGATTTTTTTAGAGAAAGGACCATCTTGTGGTCTTTGATATCAATGCTTGTGATAGTGAAGTCATATTCTTTGCCGACTTCGAGAGCTTGAGCCGGAATTTGTTCATTGGGTTCGGAAGATGGCAGGAAGGCGATTATCTCTCCTGGCAGTTCAACAAAAGCGCCATTGTTTCTAACCTTTGTAACTTTTCCTCTGACTGTCTGCTCGGGCTGGTATAGGGTTTCTATTTTAAGCCACGGATCGTCCTTAAGGGCTTTTAAAGATAAAGAAATGCGTCCTCCCTCTAAGCTTACTATTTTTGCTTTTACCTTATCTCCCGGAGTGAGAATTTCTCGAGGGTCTTCTATAAATTTCCAGTCAATTTCTGAGGAATGAATTAATCCATCAAGCATATCGCTTAATTTCACGAAAGCTCCGAAGTCGGTAACTTCGGTGATATCTCCATCGACAATATCGCCAACTTTGAGTTTGGCCATCTCTTCTTTGGCTACTTCTTCCTGAATAGCTTTCTCCGAAACGATAAGTTTATTTTCGGCTTCATTAAAATCGAGTACCTTTACCTGAAAATCCTGTCCCTTAAATTTCTGAAGGGCTTGGACAATCTTAGTCGTGTCACCGCCTTCTACTTTGGGATAGTGTTCGGCTGATAGCTGTGAAAGAGGTAAAAATCCCTGGACTCCGCTTACCTCGACGATTAAGCCACCTTTATTTATATTAACTATTCTGGTTGTAATAACCTCGCCTTTCTCTTTCTTCTCTTTTATATCTTGCCAGGCGGTGGTCATCTGAGCGGCTTTCAGTGATAATTCTCGATAGCCTTCGTCATTCTCAAGTTCCAAAAGCATTGCCGAGACACTATCTCCGGGTTTCAACGTCTTCATCCTGTCCGGATTATCATAGAATTCTCCCGGATAAACTATCCCCATCCCTATCGATCCAAGGTCGATAAAAACGTTTCCGCGGGAAACACTTATAACCTCGCCATTTAGCAAGCTTCCCGGCTTGGGTAAAAAGAATTCCTCCTTTGAGAGGAGATCCTTCATGGTTTTGGTTGTCTCGGACATTAAATTCATCCCGTTAGAAATAGCGCAAAGCGTGTAGCACTATCAGTTGGTTGCTATGCACCGTTAATTTATTTTTTTATTTATAACCTTGTTTGTCTAACCCGTTAGGGCTATTTCTAACGGGATTCATATGTTGCAAAAATATACATCAAAAATTTGATTAGTGCAACCCATGAAGGAATATGAGGTAAAAATTAGTATTGATTTTTAACTAATTTTTTGTTAATATTTAAGCATGACAATCAGCTGGTTTGGTCAGAGTTGCTTCCGGATAGAGACCAAAGAGGGAAGTGTACTTATAGACCCATTCTCAAAAGATTTAGGTCTCAAACTCCCAAAGATTAAGGACGATCTCGTTTTGGTTACCCATGACCATTATGATCATAATAATCTGGAAGATATGGGACCGGAAGTATTTATTATTAAAAGTTCCGGCGAATACGAGAAGAATAGCATTGCTGTCCGGGGTATTCCGTCATTCCACGATAAACTTCAGGGCAAAGAGAGGGGCCTCAACACAATTTATGTTATCAAAGCCGAGGACATGACCTTGTGTCATCTGGGGGATTTGGGCCAGGATAAGCTTGACGATAGCCAGGTTGAAGAGATAGGAGATGTGGATATACTGATGATTCCTGTCGGTGGAAGTTATACAATGAATTATAAGGAGGCGGTAGAGGTTATAAGCCAGATAGAGCCCAAGATTGTAATCCCGATGCACTACAAGATCAAAGATCTGAAGATGGCGGACATTGACGGAGCGGATAAGTTTATTAAAGAGCTTGGTCTGACTCCGGAGAAAGTAGAGAAGTTCAAAATAACCAAAAAAAATCTGCCCATCGAAGAATTAAAATTAGTAATGCTTAATATATAAATAATATGTCCTTTTTTGAAGATATCAGAAAACAGCCGCAGCATATCAGGGAAATAATGTTTGGTCTTTGTGTAATAACCACGGTGTCTCTGATCGGAATGGTTTGGTTCAACTCATTTAAAAAAGATACCTATGCTCTGCTAAACCCGGAAGATGTAAAACAAGAAAGGCTATTGGCGCAGGAGAATCAAAGTTCGTTATTCGGCAATCTAAGCAAGACCTTTAAAGATATCGGCGCAACCATATCCAGTTTCTGGGGTTCGAATAATTTTAATAGCGGACCAGAGCAGGGGGTTGAAAAGCCGAGCACAGATAGAGTATATTTACTCCCGTTATCGGAAGAGAAATAGATAATTTTCAATTTTTAATTTTTAATTTTCAAAAATTTGAGAATTGAGAATTGAGAATTGAAAATTTTTATTTATGGCATTAGGGATAAAAACAAGAGAAATAACAGAAGAAGTGAGGCAATCATATCTGGAATATGCGATGAGCGTTATCGTGGCTCGGGCACTTCCGGATATTCGCGACGGCTTAAAACCGGTTCACCGACGCATCCTTTACTCGATGCAGGAGATGGGGCTGCGTCCCAGCGCAAAATATCAAAAATCTGCCAAGGTAGTTGGCCATACAATGGGTAATTACCATCCGCATGGGGATTCTGCGATCTATGATTCATTGGCGCGTATGGCCCAGGACTTCTCACTTCGCTACACCTTGGTTCAGGGACAGGGAAATTTCGGTTCAATCGATGGAGATGCTCCTGCCGCGATGCGATATACAGAAGCTCGGCTGGCTCCTATATCGGAACAACTTTTGGCAGATATAGACAAAGATACTGTTGATTTCCGTGACAATTACGACGGCTCTCATCAAGAACCCGTCGTGTTGCCGACACGTATCCCAAATCTTTTAATTAATGGCTCAATGGGAATTGCCGTCGGTATGGCAACAAATATCCCGCCTCACAATCTCGGGGAGGTTTTGGATGCGTTAGCTCATTTAATAGAGAATAAAGATGCCGATGTAAAAGAGCTGACCCAATTTATAAAAGGTCCTGATTTTCCGACCGGGGGGATAATTTATAACGAGAAAGATATTCTCAATGCTTATGCTACCGGACGAGGCCCGATACTAATGAGGGGCCGAGCCGATATCATCGAGAGTAAAAAAGGTTTCCAGATAATAGTTACCGAAATACCCTATCAGGTTAATAAGGCGGAATTAATAATAAAGATTGCCGATCTTGTAAAAGACAAAAAAATCGAAGGTATAAAAGATATCAGAGACGAGTCGGATAGGGATGGCCTAAGAATTGCCATTGACCTTAAGCAAGATGCGTTTCCCAGAAAAGTATTGAACCAACTTTTTAAATATACGGAGCTTCAAAAGGCTTTTCACTTTAACCTCCTGGCTTTAATAGATGGGATTCAGCCTCAGATAATGGGGCTGAAGGGATTACTTGAGAAGTTTATTGAGCATAGAGTCCGGGTTGTCACCAGAAGGACGCGTTTTGATCTGAACAAAACCAAAGACAGGGCCCATATCCTGGAAGGGCTCAAGAAAGCCCTTGACCATATTGATGAGATAATAAAAATAATCAGAGCCTCCGAATCGAAGGAGGATGCTTTCAATAACCTAATCAAAAAATTCAAATTTTCCGACAAGCAAACAAACGCTATTTTAGAAATGAAACTCCAAGCCTTAGCCGGGTTGGAGAGGAAGAAAATTAATGACGAGCTCAAAGAGAAGGAAGTGCTCATCGCTTATCTTGAGGATTTATTAGCCAGCCCAAAGAAGATATCGGAGGTTATCAAAGGTGAGTTTAAAGAAATAAGAGAAAAATTTGGCGACGAGAGAAGAACCAAGGTGGTAAGATCTGCCTTGAGGGAGATAGGGGAAGAAGAACTGGTTCCGGAAGAGGACTCGCTGTTTATGCTAACTCGAGGCGGATACCTCAAAAGAATGCCCCCGGAGGATTTGAAATCGCAAAAGCGCGGAGGGAAGGGCCTTATCGGTATAGCCACAAAAGAAGAAGATGTGGTGTCGCAGTTTTTTATGGCTAACACCCACGACAACCTTCTTTTCTTCACTAATTCCGGAAAGATTTTTCAAACCAAAGGATATGAGGTGCCGGAATCTTCCCGCCAATCAAAGGGGAAGGCGATAGTGAATTTTCTCCAGGTTTCGCCAACCGACCTGATTACGGCGGTTATCCCCATACCTAAAGATAAAAAGAGCAGCCGATATCTTTTTATGGCAACTGCCAACGGGATAATCAAAAAAGTGGATATAGATGCTTTTTCCCAAGTCAGGAAAAATGGAATATTGGGGATTAAACTTAAAGGAGACGATGAATTACACTGGGTGCTCACAACCTCGGGGGATGATCAAATAGTTTTGGTGACATCCGACGGCAACTCTATTAGGTTCAAAGAAAAAGACGTCCGGCCTATGGGGAGAGCCGCCTCGGGCGTTATCGGAATTCGCCTAGAGAAAGACCAAAAAGTAGTTGGAGCCGATGTTATCCCTTCGGGAGTTGAGAAGGGTCTTCGCCTTTTAGCGGTGATGGGAAATGGATACGGCAAAAGGACAGATGTAAAATTCTATAAAGTTCAGTCCCGCGGTGGGAAGGGAATCATGACCGCCAAACTTACGCCAAAAACCGGAAAATTGGTTTCTGCTCATATAACTTCGGAAGAAAATAAAGAACTTATTGCTGTATCCAGAAAGGGTCAGGTGATAAGAACTTCCATAAGTAGTGTTTCTGTATTGGGTAGGGCAACTCAAGGCGTCAGGGTAATGCGTCTGGATACCGGCGATGGTCTGGCCTCAGTCGTAGTAGTTTAACGCGGTGGTGTAGATAACTTATCCTCAATTGCGTGGTAAAATTTAGTTATGCAGTTAACGAATGCGCCGATAGCGCCGACTTTGAACTCCTCTGGGACCGGAGGGTTTTTAAATCCTGAAAAAATTGTCAGTGAATTTGGAGTTGACGAGGGAATGTCTGTTGCCGATTTTGGTTCCGGTGCGGGATACTTTACTATTCTTTTGGGCCGATTGGTTGGAGAAGGTGGCAGGGTTTATGCACTTGATGTCCAAGAAACGGCTCTCGATAACGTTAAGGTAAAGGCTCGGGCAGTCGGACTCAAAAATATAGAAACAATTAGGGCCAATTTGGAAGTTATAGGAAGCTCGGGACTTTCAGATAATAGTCAGGATTTAGTATTACTGGCCAATATACTTTTTCAGTCGGATAAAAAAGTGGAGATAATAAGAGAAGCTAAAAGAACTCTTAAAAACGGCGGCAGGTTGATTTTGATAGATTGGCGATTGGGGACGGGAGGATTCGGACCGCCGGACGAAAGGAGAACCGACGAAACAGCTATGCGTGCTTTAGTGGTTGAAGAAGGGTTGGTCTTTGAGAGATCCATCGATGCCGGCCAATTTCACTATGGGATAAGTTTTGTAAAATCCTAATCTCTAAATCTTGAATACTAATAAACTATTTTATATTTTGGCAGGGGTAATCGGTTTAGTGATTTTTCTTACAGTCATTTTAATTATCAGAAGTATCGGCGGCGGGGGCTCAAACCAGCCAGTTACGCTCCAGTTCTGGGGAGTTTTTGATCAAAAAAGTATTTACGACCCGATAATTAGAGATTTTCAAGCGCAAAATCCCAATATTAAAATTATTTATCGAATGTTCTCTTACGAAGATTATGAGAGATCTCTTTTGGATGCTCTGGCTGCCGGAACCGGACCGGATATTTTTATGATGCATAATACGTGGTTACCAAAACACGGAGACAAAATAACTCCTTTGCCCGAACAATTTCCAGAATACGGTAACTTAATGACATTGAAGAATTTTCAAGATCAGTTTGTCGATGTTGCCGCGCAAGATTTGATCTATGACAACAAGATTTATGGCCTTCCCCTTTATGTGGATACACTGGCTCTTTATTACAACAAGGACTTGCTTAACAATGCCGGAGTTACACGACCTGCACAAACTTGGGAAGAATTTAATTCAGATGTTGAAGCGATAACCAGCTTGGACGGACTCGGTAACATAGCCCAATCAGCTGCGGCGATAGGCACGGCGAGGAATATTAATCGCTCAACCGATATTTTAACAAACCTGATGATTCAAAGTGGAGTTCAGATGACAGACGCCGAGAATTCAAGTGCGATGTTCTCTCGCTCGGTAAACAATACGGCTGTTGGCGAGATTGCTTTGAAATTTTACACCGATTTTGCCAACTCATCAGTTCGAACCTATACCTGGAACGATGCTCAGCATTATTCGATAGATGCTTTTGTTGAGGGTAAGACAGCAATGATGTTTAATTACTCTCATCAGATCCCGGTATTAAAAGCGAAAGCTTCACGACTCAATTTCGATATTGCGCCAATGCCCCAAATATCACCATCCGATGCCAGAACATATGCTAACTATTGGGCAGTAACAGTATCGAACCAATCGCAATCTGCGAACGATGCTTGGAGATTTTTAATTCATCTGACATCCAAAGATGGAGCTTCGAATTATCTGAACGCCACATTAAGGCCTGCCGCTCGCCGCGACTTGATAGAACTTCAAAGAAACGACCTTGATCTGGGGGTATTCGCTCTCCAGGCGCTGTCGGCTCGTTCCTGGTTCCAAATAGACAGTACTGCGATCGAGACAATATTTGCCGATATGATAGACGATGTAAACTACGGTCGTGCAACCATAAGAGAAGCGCTTCAAAATGCCGAATCAAGAGTAGATGTTTTAATGTCGCGCCAGAAATGAAAAATAAATTATTAATTGGATTTTTAGTTTTATTTTTATTTGTGACGATAGCCCCGTCTGTTTTGGCAGTTTCCTGGTGGCCGATAGTTCCCTGCGGATTAAATAACCAGCCTAAAGATTCAAGCGGTGTCGAACTGCCTAAAACAGGTCCCGACGGCCGCGATTACACCCAACCCTGTAATCGCTGCGACCTATTCAAACTATTCAAAAATATAATTGACTTTGTTCTCGTGGGTTTAATGCCTCCAATTGCAGCAATACTCTTTGTCTGGGGCGGATTTTTAATTTTAATGGGCGGAGCAAACCCCGGCTGGATATCGCGAGGCAAAACGATATTTTGGAATACATTCATGGGTGTTGTGATTATCTCCGCCTCATGGCTTATTACCAATACGATTATAAAAAGTTTAGCCGAAGAAAGCATTACCAACCCTAATGTCCCATGGTATCAATTTGAATGCCGAACTACGGTAGCGGTATCTCCAACTCCAACGATTACGCCCATCCCAACACCAACGGGCACAGCAACGCCCATACCTACACCAACAGGTACGGCTACTCCCATCCCCACAGGCACACCAACCTCCACTCCTACACCTGCGCCTACTCCCACCCCAACTCCTACAAAGACCCCTACGCCTACGCCATCTCGCACACCAACCCCCACACCAACGCCTGTTAATTTATGTCTACTGCCTCCTCAATTAGCTAAAAGTAACAATGAGGCCTACCCAGCCACAAGAGCGCCAGATCTTAACACTCTCTTCTCTTGTATCTCAACCAAGTTGGGGCAACAACTTCCATCCGAAGGGGGAGTTAATGCTTTTTATGGGTCAATGTATACCTATGACGGCAGTGCTGTGCTATGTAATTACACTCGGGGACAGAAAACATGTACTCCGCCGAAATGTTCACATGCTGTAAATTCATGTCACTATGGCGGCAGAACAGGATCCCAAGGATCTTTAGCTGTTGATTTTGGGAATGAACTTAAAGGAGATACAATTATACAAGCGGCAATTGGTTGCGGTGTGCCTGCTTCAAAAGCTCGCTGTGAAAATGTAGCTGCTAAAAATGTGGGTTGTACACCGGGATCAGGCGCAAACCATATTCATATCAGTACTTCAACTTGCGATGCAAATTAAATTTAAAATAATTCTTTGCGGGATTGTAGGATTGCTTTTTTTGGTTCTTCCTTTTGTATACGCAGAAGATGACAGAGACCCCATGGCCAGTAGCTATCTGTTTTTTCTTTATTACGACAACGGCCAGCTTTTTGCGAATCGCGATTTTGAATTTAAATATGACGTAATCCCCGAGGAATTTGTTCCCGAGACGGTAAATACGGGATTCCCGTATAAAGGAGAGATAATAAACATCAATAATCAGATAGCAACCACTTTTCAATTTGATCCTCGCCGAGGCGACCCCAAGTTTCTAAAAGGGGCAATATCTGTTAAGGCGCCCTATACTCCGGATGGGCAGAAAGTTATTTTCTATGATAATCAAGGGAAGCAGTTGTTGACGATATTCGTTCAGGATAGTTCTTTCTGCAATGATGACGGCGTGTGTAATGCCGATATCGGTGAAGATCAGCAAACATGTCCTTTGGATTGTAAATCATTACCAGTCCCGGTTGCTTCCCCCGATGTTCCGGCCAGTGGACAAAGCAGTATGCTAATGACGATTATCTATGTTTTAATTAGTATTGGGGTCGTATTATGCGGATGGTTCGGCTGGAGATGGTGGAAAAATAAAAAAGCAGCCGAAAATATAAATTTACCCAGCAATTTTCCACCGACTCCACCAATTCCGCCCAACCAACAGAATTCAATGTAATGGATATTATGAAGAAAAATCTTAAATTTATTGCCATCGCATTTGTTTTTTTTGCTGCGATTTCATGTTTCAAAAATACCCACGCGGTTAGTTGTTCATTAAATAATGTTTCTTGGGGTCAGCAATCGGCAAATGTAGGTCAAGAAATCAATTTTGTTACTACTACTGCTGCTAGCCAAGACTGCAATGGTTGGGAAGTTTCTTTCCAGATCTATGAGACAGATTCACTGACTTCAAATGATTATATAACCACAGTAAAGGCAACGTTTGGAGGTAATTCAAGCGTTGTTGGAAAATATACTTTTACTCAGGCTGACTATACTAAAGGAGGAGATGAATCTGGTAATGAGACTATGAAGATAATTGCAGTAGTTGGTAGTGGGGCTACCGAGAGTAAGGTGGGAACGAGTAGCGATCTAATCTTAAATAAGTCAGGGGCAGCAGGAGTCTGTCGATTATATTCTGTTGAATGGAAAACCAATTTTAATGCAGAGCCCATAATTGGTTCTCCTTTGCATATGGTTGTAAATGGTACTGGATGTCCAAACTATACTGTTTCTTATCAGGTCTATGATGATGCTATCGGTGATGCACATGTGGGGAATATTACGGGGAAATTTGATACTACCGGGACTATCGCAGATACAGTTTGGAAAGCATCAGGCAGGGATATTAAGACGGGTGAGGATAGAAAATTAGGTACATATCAGTTTTATTTTATTGCTTCTGCTGATAAAAGTTCTAAGACAAGTAATATTTTTGCCGTTATAGTCGGCTCAGAACAAGGATGTGTTAATTGTAATTTCCCGGGTGCTTCTTGGGCGGGTACCTGTGAATGTGCTGATGGCTATAAACAAAGTGCAGTCCCTGTCTTAAGTACTTGCAATAATATTTGTAGTTCCCATATTGGCGATGCATTAAGCGATAAAGTAGGTACAGGTGGTGATGGTACTGGTGGCGATGATGGTACTGGTGGATGCGGTACTCCTGGTCAACCGGCTTGTCAGCCGGGTGAAACCCAGACCTATTCTTTTAGCATCCCTAATCCATTAAAGGGTGGGGCAAGTGACCTGGCGAGCTTGGTAAAAGTTATTGCCCAATGGATTTTTGACTTGGCGGTACCGATTGCAGTAGTAATGATCGTCTACGCGGGAGTTCTGTTTTTGACGGCGCAGGGCAACGAGCAAAAGGTTACAAAAGCCAAGGATGTGTTAAAATGGGCAGTAGTCGGTCTTGCAATAATACTTATCGGTTCCGGATTCGTTACCTTAATACAAAGCGTACTCGAACTCGGTACCCCTTCTTCTAGCTCCGGTCAGCCGACGCTTCCGACTACGGACGGTACGAGTGGAACCACAACAACAGTCGGAGCAGTTGGTAATAAGTGTAGCCAAGACCGCGATTGTTTCTCTGGCTTGAAATGCAAAAATACAATTTGCCAAAGAACGACAGGAAATCTTATCGGGGAACCCTGCAATGGCGGAACCAATTGTGATGTGGGCTTAGCCTGCGGTGGCGAGGAGAGTATAATTATTGACGGCCAGACATTATTGGGCACATGTTTCCAAACATCAGCTACCGGAGGCAGAATAGGTGATACCTGCCAGAGAGACAGCGAATGTATCAGCGAGCTTAAGTGCAATCAAATTTGCCAAAGGAAAGACGGTAATTTAAATGGTGAGGCCTGTTTAAAGACATCAAGCCCTTCAAATTGTAAATCTAAGGCTTGTCACACGATTGGCACGGAACCAAAAGGAGATTGTGTGCCATATTCCGGAACGTAACTAAAATGATTACAAAATAAATTATGGGAATTGATTTAACCATCCAAAGCGTTTTCGGGATTATTACCGGCTTGGCCTGTCAATTTACGCGATTTGCGCTGATATTGATGGTGGTGATGATAGTTTTTTATGGAGTAAAATTTATGACAAGCCAAGGCAATCCGGCTAAACTTGAGGAAGCTAAAAAAGCCTTTAATTGGGCACTAGTAGGTGTATTAGTTATCCTCGGTACGTATACAATAATAGCTACCGTAGCAAATGGATTAGGAGCCGATTACATGTTATTTATTCCACTTCAGTGCCCTGGGTTTTAATATTATGAGTTTATTTATCCAAATTTTTAATAGTGTATTAGCTCAACTTCCTCCGGGTCAACCGATAACTTTCGATGAGATAGATTATTTAATTGCAAGAGTGGCAACTTTCGTGATGTATACTAGTGTCATCCTGGCGGTAATATTTATTGTGCGCGCAGGAATTACCTGGATGTCAGCGGGAGCAGATACGAAAAAAGTTGATGACGCTAAAGCCCAATTAAAGAGCGGTATTATAGGAGCACTGATTGTTTTGGGGGTGGGGGTGATAATCAATACACTGGCGGCAATAGTTACCAGAGAATTTTTCTGCCAGCTGAGTGTCTTTGGAGTTTGCTTGATTCCTTAAATAGTTTAGAATTAGAGAGCATAGTTTAAAGATAAGTTTTAACCCTCCTTCGCGTAAAGCTTCGGAGGGCAAAGAAGGGAGGTGGGACAATGAGCAACACGAAAAAATTTGTATATGTAGGAATGGTAGTGATGGCTTTAGCGATGCCGGTTTTGGTTTTAGCTGTCCTGAATACTCCTACGCCGCCGGTAGGGGGGACTGCGCTTTCTTTGTCCGAAATTGAGGCACGGATTAGGCAGGTAGCGCAATTCATTATTATCGTTTCGGTTATATTGGCGGTTATCTTCATTATCTGGGGCGGTATTGCTTACATGACTGCCGGTGGAGATGAAGAGAAAGCAAGTAGCGCAAAGACAAGAATTTGGAACGGAGTTATCGGAGCAGCGGTTGTATTAGCTGTTGGAGTAATTCTCCAGACATTAGCCGCTCTTATTACTCGAAGTTTCTTCAGTTAAAAATATTTAAGCATGCTTAAAATCAGAAATCCCGATTTATCGGGATTTTTGATTAAGTAATTAATTGGCTTATCTGGTGCGGGTAGAGGGATTTGAACCCCCATGGCCTTGCGGCCGCCAGCTCCTAAAGCTGGTGTGTCTGCCAGTTCCACCATACCCGCAATGGCATAAATTTTACTATTCCAGGGGATTCTTTGCCAGAGGCATTGGTGGTTTGTAATCCGAATCAAATCTTTCTTCTTTTTCGGTCCCGTCACTCAAAACTATTTTCCTTACAAAATATGCCTTCATGGCGCCGCTGGGTTTTTGCTCATATTGATGGGGGCCGTCGAGGGTGATTTGCCTTCCGTCATCGGAACCATAAATCTCGAAAAATAATTTTGTACCGGATATTTTTGTCTGAATTAACAAATATGCCGGCGTATCGTTTATAAATTTTAAATCAACGATCCCTGGATAAACTGTCGCGTCAAAGCCCTGAGGATTATAATATTTGACCGGAAAAGAGTGAGGGCGCCGTTCTACTATGGGGAGGCCGGCATAAATAGCCGCCCTGAACATAGTGGTTGAGACCTGGCAAAGACCTCCGCCAAATTCAGGGAGCAAGGCCCCGTTCTTAATAACCAGTTCAGCCTCGAAGCCACTTCTTTCATCTATTGCTCCAAGAGTATTATTAAATGAAAACTTCTCACCTGGTTTAATAATAATTCCGTTTAATTTAGACGCTCCAAGGCGAATGTTATAAACTCTAGCTACGCTTGAGCCGGCAAAATTAGATTCTCCTTGAGCGAGTAGGGTTCTTATGCCAAGGTCGTTTATTTTTTCAAGGGTAACGGTTGGGGATATTTTTTCAACAGGTAACTCTACGATAGTTAGATTGTCCCTCAAAGATTTAATTATTGCTGCCGCCGATCCGTCTATATCCAAGCGGACTCCTTCCACCGCAGGCCTAAAAACAGCAGCTTTATCCCCCTCAAATTGCATATTTGCATTGACCGGTTCAATGTTTATGCTCAATGCTAGGGTTTTTAAATAGTCGTAAAGCTTATCCGAAGATATTCTTATGTCTTCTTGATCTGAATATGCCCTGTCGTATTTTTCCAGCATGTCTTTTATGCTCTCGCTTTTCAAAACTACCACTTTGTCTTGTATCTTCAGCGTCAGGTCTTTAGCAGAAGAACTTTCCAGTATCTGGAAGAAACTTTTAACATCCTCTTTTTGGGGAAGATTAACAACAGCATAAATATAGAATAAAGACCCGAAATTAAACGCCGATAATATAATAAGACCGGTTAATATCAACCGGTATACAATCCTGCCGAATCCGATAGAAGTAGTACTGCCTTGTTCTGACATACTAAGAAATCTTTATCTTTTTTGTCCTAATTCTGTCCATCTTTGGGAGTCTAATGGTTAAAAGTCCGTTCTTCATGGAAGCCTTAGCGGCATCCGCATCTACATCCACCGGAAGAATAATTGATCTTGAGAACGGTCCCCAATATAATTCTTGCCAGTAATAGTCAGAGGATTTTACCTTCTGCTCCGGTAAGCGCTTGCCTTTTATTGTAACCATGTCGTTGGTTACCGAAATATCCAAATCATTTGTGTCTACTCCCGCGATAGTTGATTGTATAACAACTTCGTCTTCTGTCTGGAAGACGTCTATAGTGAGATGCCCCTCGCTGATCTGCTTGGACTCTTTCTTTGTCGATGTTAGCTGGACTTCTAAATTCTCATCTTCAAAATAATCAGTCATATTTATTTAAGGAGATTAATTGGTTCATTCTTGTATAAGGCCAGACTCGCTTTAGCTACTGTGTGCCTCTCTTTTATTTTATCAAACAATATCGAAACAAGGAAAGCCATAAACAACAAGAGCATAGTGGAGAAGATCAATCCTCTTGGGTCGCTACTACCCGGTTCTCCCGCAAAAGTGGAGATGATAATGTTAAAAGTGAAGTGAAAGACAGTGGCTAAAGCCAAACCGATTACGATAAGTTTCTTTTTATGTTCTTGAAAGAACCAGGACATTGCCAGGAAATAGCCGACTATGGCCGAAGAAAGGGCATGAAGAAGGGTGGAACCGACAAATCTCAAAGCCCAAACGCTTAATGCCTGGGACAGGCCGCTGTCGATTGTTCTGAATAGGACGAGAATATTTTCTATAGCGGCAAAGCCCAAACCAACAGCTATCATGTATATCATCGCATCCACCGGTTCATCGAAAGCCGGATTTCGCAAAACCAAAAACCATATAGCAACCAACTTCAAATATTCTTCCGCAAATGCTGCCCATATGTAGTAGTATGTGCTTGCCTGGATTAGACTGGATGATGTATCTGTAAACAACGCACCAACATATACGAAACCTATCTGGAGAAGTAAAACTATAGGAGAGACTATGATCCCCATCAAAAAGGTCTGGGATAAAAGATATCTTGGTTCCGGACAACAATCATTCTTCAAATAAAAGAAGAACCAGACTAAACTTGGCACTAGGCCAATGCTTATAAGAGTGCCTATGTAAACGGGGGACATGCTTCTATTGTATCATGGGCCAGCTTTCTACCAAAAGCATTTTCTTATCCTTGAGGGGCAATAGAGAGTAAATTTCTTCGGTGACGAACGGCATAAAGGGATGGAGAAGTTTCAGGGAATTCAATAAGACATATACCAATGCCAGCTTTGTTTGCTCGTCGTTCTTATCTTTGGATTCTTCTATGTATTTATCGGCTAGATCATGCCACACAAAATCATAAAGAGTATGGATTGCTTCGCCGAATTCATATTTTTCTATATTCTCAGTTACCGATTTGGTTATGGCATCCATTTTGGCAATAATTTCCGGACCGGAAGGTTTATCTTCTCCAATCTCATAATCATCGCTAAGTTTTGCCAATGTATACCGGGCTATATTCCAGAGCTTGTTGGCAAATTTTTTCCCGGCAAGAACATGTTCTTCAGCCCAATGGATATCTTGTCCGCCCATAGCTTGCCAGATAAGTCCGAAACGAGTAGCATCTGCGCCGTATTTATCGATAAGCGTTATTGGGTCTAACCCAGTTCCCAAAGATTTTGACATGCGCTGTCCTGATTTAGCAAGAATAGTTGCATGGATAATAACGTCAGAGAAAGGAGGCTTACCAATAAGCTCTTCCGATGAATAAATCATGCGGGTTACCCAAAGATTGATAATATCCCGCGCGGTTGATAAAACCTGAGTCGGATAATAAGTTTCCAGGTCTCTTAATTTTTCCGGCCAACCCAATATCGCAAATGGCCAAAGAGCAGACGAGAACCAAGTATCAAGAACATCTGAGACGCCATCAATAGGGATTTTGTGACCCCACCAAATTTGCCGCGAGATACACCAGTCGCGGACATTCTCAAGCCAGTCAAAATAAACTTTTTCCCAACGCTGGGGATGGAATTTAATTTTCCCATTCTTTATATCTTGAATTGCTATTTTTGCGAGTTCCTCCATCTTCAGAAACCACTGCTTTGACCGCAAGGGTTCAATAATAGAATCACAGCGGTCGCATCGCGCTACATTATGAATATAATCTTCAACTTTTTCTAAGAGTCCAAGTTCCTCTAATTCTTCAATGACTTTTTCGCGGGATTCTAAAGTTTTAAGGCCCGCGAACTTTTCTCCGGCCTCTTTGGTCATTCTCCCATCTTCATTAATGACTTGCATAAAAGGCAGATTATGATCAAGGGCGATAGCTTCGTCTGCGGCATCGTGATTGGGAGTTACTTTTACCGCTCCCGTTCCGAATTCTTTCTCAACTCGCCGATCTTTTATTATAGGGATTTCTCGGTTTTGAATCGGAAGGATAACTGTTTTGCCAATGAGATCCTCATAACGCTTATCTTCTGGGTTTACGGCAATTGCCATATCTCCCAACATAGTTTCCGGACGCGTAGTCGCGACAACTACAAAATCATCGGAGCCTTTTATCGGGTATTTTATAAACCAAAGTTTGCCCTTATTCTCGGTATATTTAAGTTCAAGGTCGGAAAGGGAAGTATGGCAGCGAGGGCACCAATTAATTACCCGTTCGCCTTGATATATCCAACCTTTGTCTTGGTAATGCTTGAACGCTGTTTCTACCGCTTTTACATATCCGGGATCCATTGTGAAACGGGTGCGTGACCAATCCATGCTTGAACCTATCTTTTTAAGTTGGTCTAAAATTATATTTCCGTATTCTTCTTTCCATCCCCAAACCCGCTCCAAAAACTTTTCTCTGCCTAAATCATGCCGGGAAAGTCCCTCCTTCTTTAATTGTTTTTCAACGGCATTCTGGGTGGCTATCCCGGCGTGATCGGTGCCGGGTATCCAGAGTGTCTTATATCCTTCCATCCTTTTCTTTCTGATAAGAATATCTTGGATGGTCGCATTCAGAGCGTGCCCCATATGGAGCGAGCCGGTTATATTCGGCGGGGGGAGAGCAATTGTAAAAGTTTTTTCTCGCTTACCGGGCAGATTGTCAGGATTAAAAAAACCACTCTCTTCCCAAAGCTTATATATTTTATCCTCCACTTCTTTAGGGTTGTATGTTTTCGGTAGTTCTATTGACATGGTTATAGAATTTATATTACTATGAACGAAGATTTTTTAAAATGGGCATTAAAATGCAGCAAACGAAAGCTGATCTTGTCCAGTCTCTACTCAAATCAGTTACTCCGTTTCAGGGAATTAGGGCTAGGTTTTGGACCGTAAAGTTAGGCAATTTTATGCCCCTGGGCTATACAGCTCCAACAACCTTCTACTTATTTAAATGTTGCAAATGCAAACAATTATCTGCAGATCATATCCACGGATCTCACAGATTATATTGTCACAGGTGTAATAACTAAAACCCTAAATTAGCATCCATTTTAACCTCGCCTAGCGGGGTTTTTTTATTCTTCAAATAAGAAAGATATCCCGCCATCGCAATCATGGCAGCGTTATCGGCAGTATATTCCATGGCCGGGCAAAAATAATTGATGCCCAGTTCGGTTGCTTCTTCCCCCAACCTCTCTCTTAAAAGTTTATTTGCCGAAACTCCTCCCGATAAAAAAAGTGATTTAATCTTATATTTTTCAGCTGCCTTAAACGTCTTTTTTATCAGCACCTCAATAGCGGCTTCCTGGAAAGCGTAAGCCAGTTCACTCACTACGCTTTTTGTTAATTTTATATCTTTTTCTTTTAGTTCCCGTATTTTATACAAGACCGCGGTCTTTAATCCCGAATAACTGAAATTAAAATCTTTGGAATGTTCCATCGGTCTCGGGAATTTAATTGGAAATTGAAAATTGGAAATTAAAAATTGTTCGGCCCTGGTTGAGATAGCTGGTCCTCCCGGATACCCAAGTCCCAAAAGACGGGCAACTTTATCAAATGCTTCTCCGATGGCATCATCAAGCGTCTCTCCGATTAATTCATATTTTCCATAGTTTTTCATAAGCACCAATTCGGTGTGTCCGCCGGAAACAATCAAACTTAACGCTGGGAAAATCTTTGTGGCAGCAGGGATAGAGGATCCTTCTCCCTTCGGTTTTACAAAATTGGAGTATATGTGGCCCTCAAGATGGTTTACTCCGATAAGGGGTTTTTTGTAAATCCAGGATATGGTTTTAGCGAAAGAAATCCCGACAAGTAGAGCTGGCCCCAAGCCGGGACCACGAGTTACGGCAATGGCATCTATCTCTTTTTTAAAATCCTTAACCCCCGCTTTTTCTAAAGCCAAATCAAAAACATGACCAATATTCTTGGCATGTTCTCGGGCGGCAAGAGAGGGGACCACTCCGCCGTATTTGGCGTGAAGCTTAACTTGGGAAGAGATAATATTTGAAAGTATTTTTATTTTCTTGCCCCTGGCTTCCAAAATCGCCATTGCCGTATCGTCACACGATGTTTCAATACCGAGTATCCGCATAACGGCTCATCTTATCATTTGACAACTGGTCTGCCAAGTTGTAAAAGATAGAAAGGATCTTTTACAAAGAGGATATCTCGTGGAACTTGTAACCGGCAGGATTAGATCAAGGGGTGGAGTTGTCATCCAATGCTGCATATGTAAAAATGTTTTTATCCTTAGATGGTCAGAGAAAGATCAGGTCAAAAAAATCCCCGATAGATTTGGTAGCCAAGGCTATGTTCGATGCCCATCTTGCGGCAGTGAGAGGGAATTACCGCAAGGATTAGTTCCATTTTTTGTATAATCCCCAAAGAGCAATTAAGCTCTTTTTTATTGATTTTTTTCAATTTTTATGATAAAATAATCTAAACTATGGCGCCATCGTCTATCGGTTAGGACATCAGATTTTCAATCTGAGAAGAGGGGTCCGACTCCCCTTGGCGCTGCGAACGAAGTGAGCAGCGAAAAAGAAAGCAAACTGCTTTGCTTTCGTGGGGAGGAGGAAAGCGGAGCGATGTTTCATGAGTATTTGGCGAAAGAAACCGCGAGCTGGGCCTGCGACCGAGGAGGCGGAAGCCGACAAGAGTTGTAGGCGACTCCCCTTGGCGCTGCAAATAATAAAAACCCCCGCGTATGCGAGGATTTTTATTTACTGAATGAGTTGTTTGAACACTTCGGGATTATTCTCGGCTAAGTCGGCGAGAATCTTTCTATCTAATTCTATATTCTGTTTCTTAAGCTGATTGATAAATTTACTGTAACTTAGGCCATTCTCTCTGATAGCGGCATTTATCTTTATCTGCCATAGCCGTCTGAAATTTCTTTTCTTTTTCTTTCTGTCGGCAAACTGGAATGACCAAGCGTGAAGCAGCGCCTCCTTGGCTTGGCGGTATTTGGACTTTCGGGTCCACATAAAACCCTTTGTATGTTTCAACAATCTTTTTCTTCTTCTGTTTGCGGTTACTCCTCGTTTAACTCTTGGCATATTTAAAAATTACTTTGGAGCAGGGCATTAGCGCTCCTTATCAATGTCTTGGGCGCCATTTTTTGACCCTTCTTCTGCCTTGCAGAACTACCCGGCTCTTTGGCGTTAAAATGATTCTGCCCTGGCGGTCGTTTCATTAATTTGCCCCCTCCCGTTATCTTCATCCTTTTTAAAAAGGACTTATTTGTTTTTCCTGTATGTGTCATATTTATTTTTTGATTATTATTATCCATCCGAAAGGGGAACGCCTGATGTTATCCTGGACAGTAAACTCTTCAGTTATGAATTTTAAGAAATTAGTCAGCTTTTCTTTGCCGATGTGGGCAAGGGCCTTCTCTCTGCCCCTAAGCGTCAGCTCTATCTTAACGATATGACCTTCCTTAAGGAACCCGCTAATCTGCTTGGCTTTGAATTCAAGATCGTGGGCGCCTGTTTTATAGCCGACCCTCACCGTCTTTCTTTCCTGCTCTTTGGGTTTTGGTCCTTTCTTCTCTTGCCGTTCCTTGCGGTACATATATTTACCATAATCCATGATCTTGGCAATGGGCGGTGAGACATTCGGGCCGACTTCTACCAAGTCCAAATCCTTTTCTTTGGCCAGTTTTATGGCATCTTCTGTGCTCATAATACCAAGCTGTTTCCCATCTTCATCAATAACCTGGAGTTCCGGCAAGCGTATTTGATTGTTTACTCTAAGCTGCTTCAAGAATAATTAAAATTTGATTATGCCAGACATTATATCTATTTTATCATTTTAGAAGCAAACATATGAGATAAGTCCGCGAAACGATGATGAAGATTATAGACTCTATATCTTCGTCAGCGTGACAATGGAATTATCCATAGGTTTGCTTCCCTTTGAGGGCGGGCGTATTGTTAGCCAAATTCTTTGTTGCTCATCCTCGAAGTAGAGTCTACATCTTCGGACTCGCGCCGCGAATTTGGCTAAAATTCACTCCGCTAAAGTTATAAAATAGGTATATTGTCTGGCAAGTATTCTAACACAGAACATTATAAAAGAAAAGTAAGGTTGCAGATATCACGTTCTGTGCTATAATACATCCCACATCTTTAACAAGAAGGATTTGAATAAATGGAGTCCTGCCATTTGCACGATTTGAAGTGGGTAGCGGTTTGGGTAGATGGCCACTGCTTCATGCTTGAGAGATGCTTGAGTTGCCGGAAATTCTCTGTTGGCTATGTTCACACAGGCAAAGAACCATTCCATAATTCTGAGAATATAAGTATTGATCAAATCCCGGTTGATAAGCTTCGGCAATTAAGAATATTTGTTTCCAGAATCAAACCAAAGAAGGTCAAACGGTTCAGTATTAAGTTAAAAATGTAAACCGAGTTATCTCGGTTTTTATTTTATATTGACAAGTATCCAATTTTTGACAATAATTCGGCTAGTACATATTTAAACTTGGGAGGCAATCCTTGGAAGGGGCACTGATCGTATATGGTTTTGTAATGTCTATTTTTGTTTTATCTGTTTCTATCCCAAGGATTATCACATACTTTAAATGGCTATCCTGGAAGAAGAAGGCTAAACTTGCCATATTTAATATGCAAACTGCCAAATGCCATTTTTGTAAAGATAATATTTTCCCGGGTCAAAGAGTTATTCAGATTGATAAAGATAAGCTTGTTCATGTTGGCTACCATTTCTCTCTAAAATCTCGATACAAAATATGTGCCCTATTCCATTATGGGCAACAGGGTCTTGGTACTTGGGACGGGCATCAGTTTTTGCCAGCTGACTAATGTCAGCTTTTTTGTGGAGAAAAACAAAACCGAGTTATCTCGGTTTTGTTTAAAAATGTGGAGATGGTGGGAATTGAACCCACGTCCGAGATTGTATCCAACGAATATCTACTAAGATAGCCGATTTGGTATTTCACCTGAAGCTAAAAAATCGAGCAAAATAACTTCAAGCTATTTTTCCATATTTCTCGACAGCGAATCGGGAAAAATTCGATCGTAGTCCAGCTCGCTATATGACACCCCATAATCCATTAGTGAGCATCATGGTGGGATGGCTTTACCTAAACGATGTTAGGCGTAAGCGTAATTAGGTGAATAATTGGCACCTAAAATTTTGACCGGATATTTTAAGTGGTTAACAGCCATCCACTCTCAGCGTTCGTTGGATTGTCAAACTTCGTCGAGGCCTATCATCCCCATGTTTATATTATACCATAAATAGCACTATTCCTCAATGCCTCTCTGACGCGCCCTGGCAATGTCTTTTTTCTTGATAGTTTCGCGTTTATCGTATTTTTTCTTACCGCGAGCAATACCGATAAGGACTTTAATCATCCCTTTCTTGTCGTAGAGTTTTAGAGGGATTAGGGTAAGTCCATGGGCTTGTGACGTACCAACAAGGGCCGAAATTTGTTTTTTTGATAATAAAAGTTTTCGCGAACGCTGGGGGTCGTAATCAGCCGGGGTATTGCCCGGTTGGTAAGGAGAAATAGTGGCGCCGATAAGATAGGGCTCATTGTCCAATATCTTCACATAAGTTCCTTTGATGTGAGCTTTTCCAGTTTTTATCGCCTTAACCTCGAATCCCTCCAATACAATACCGGCCTCGATCGTCTCAAGGATCTCATAGTCAAAATGGGCTTTTGGATTTGTGGCGTAGTCGGCCATGCCATAAGCTTAAAGCCTAAAGCTTAAAGCGTAAAGCCTAATTTATTTGCGCTCCTCTAGGACAGCCTTTAATTTGAGTTGTTGATCTTTGCGGAGGACCGCAAATTCAATCTCGCTACCTACCGGATATTTTTGAAGTAAATCTCTTAAATCCATATTCTCAAGTATTTTTTCTCCATTCAGCTCAACTATGATGTCATTCTCGTGGATTCCGGCTTTGTCAGCGGGTGAACCAGGTACTACTGCAACCGAATCCGGCCGATGATCTCTGACTATTAAAGCCCCGTTTCCTATTGGAAGGGAATATTGCTTCTGAAGTTTCTTGTCGAGCATTACATAGTTCAGGCCAACAAACGGTTTAATGATCCTGCCGTGCTTGATAATGTCTTCTAAATCTTGTTTAGCCCAGTTTATGGGAATCGAAAATCCGATATTCTGTGCGCCGGCTATTATCGCCGTATTAATGCCTATAACCTCACCGTCAAGATTTATCAATGGGCCTCCCGAATTGCCCTGGTTTATAGCTACATCGGTCTGGAGAACGCCCCGCAAATGTTCCATTTCTCCGCCGGTGCCCAGGGCGGCAGAGATACTTCTTGATAGCCCGGAAATTATTCCTTTGGAAACCGTATTGCTAAACATGCCCAAAGCATTTCCGATGGCGATAACCGTTTGACCGAGTTCAAGCTTCCCGGAGTTTCCCAGATGTATTGACGGCAATCCCTTGGCGTTAATTTTTAAAACAGCGATATCGTTAATAGGGTCGCGCGAGAGAACTTTTGCCGGATATTCTTCCAGATCGGTGGTAATTACCGTATATTCGGCTTCTTGGTCAAAAACCACATGTTTGTTTGTAAGCACGAGACCGTCGGGATGAACAATAAATCCCGAGCCGCCGCCTATGCTTATCTTCTCTTTCTCTCCGCCTTCGATATCTCCGAACACGAAAGGATTGCCAAAGGGCAACCCGGGCATACCATAAACGCCCTTAATCTTTGGAAGATATTTTGATATAACAATGCTAACTACCGATGGGGCGACCTTCTTTACCGACTCTATTGCTAATTTGTCATATTCTTGTGAGTTGGTCATAGTGTTTATAATACAGAAAAATATATCTTATGAAAAGACTGGGTAGAAATTTTTTTAATAGAAATACAATTATGGTAGCCCAAGATCTGTTGGGTAAATATTTAGTCAGAAAAACAGGAAATAAAATTATCAGAACCAAAATTGTTGAAACCGAAGCATATTGCGGTCCTGAAGATCGGGCCAGTCATGCCTCAAAAGGGATAACGCCCAGGACCAAAATTATGTTTGGCCCGCCCGGCTATGCCTACGTTTATCTTATATATGGGATGTATCATTGCTTAAATATTGTAACCGAGAAAGAAGGATACCCGGCCGCAGTTTTAATCCGTGGTGTCGAGTTAGGTGGTCTGAATGGGCCAGGCAAATTGTGCAGAGGATTGGGCATAGACAAAAAACTTAATGCCATAGATTTAACAAAAAGTGATTTACTGTGGGTTGAAAACGGTAAAGTTGAAATTAAAAAAAATCAAATTAAAAGTGCCAAACGCATCGGCGTGGACTATGCCGGCAAGTGGAAAAATAAACCATGGCGGTTTTTATTGACAAAAGAAAGTAAATAGGTATCTTTTATCAAAGAACATTAATATTTAAGGGGGGTTCGATGGGAGTAAGAGATCTGGACAAAAAGATTGCTTATGATGCGATGGATGAAAAGATAGCTATACTAGCCGAAGAAGGGATTATTCTTGTATCGGGTGAGATTGGAGATGGTTCGGCTTCCGTCTTTTTTATTACTACATCGTTTTTACAAATAACCAGGCCGAATAAACCTATCTGGATAGTAATGAATTCTACTGGTGGTAGCGTGACAGAATGTCTTGCTATTTGTGATATTATCAGAGCCCTTATTAAAATGGGTATCCCTGTAAATATATTGGGCGTAGGATTAATTGCCTCCGGAGCCACCCTGATTATGCAGATGGCGACAAGAAGATATTCTTTCCCACATACTCAATTTCTTATTCATCAAGCGAGTCAATCCATCATAGAAGAGAAAGAAGAGGTTTCGCAGGGGGAAGAGAGAATAGAAGAGATGAAGCGTGTGAATAAATTAGTTATGGGTTTAATTTCAAAGAGAATAGGGATGCCATTAGATAAACTTATAAAGTTAGCAAAAAAGACCGATTATTGGTTAGATGCTGAAGCGGCCAAGAAACTTGGCTCCAATGGTCTGATCGATGAGATTGTTGATAGATATCCTTTTGAACTTTAAGGCGCATAGCGCCTTTTTTGTTTTAACATTTTCGAGTATATTTAGTTAATGCTTAAGTCCTGGTTAAGAGAAGAGATTTCCGGCAAATTTCCGGATATAGAATTTGATATTTTAACGCCGCCGGATTCCTCACTTGGCGACTATTCGACTAATCTTGCTTTTGTTTTGGCAAAAAAGAATGGCACAAACCCTATTGAGGAAGGGCAGAAAATTATTGAGGAATTCTCAGCCGATAAAGAATTCTCCGACAGATTTGAGAGTATCAAATTTATAGCTCCTGGTTTTGTTAACTTTAAACTTGCCGATGATCTTTTAAGAGACTCTATTAAAGAAGTTTTTACTATGGGTAAAAACTTTGGTTCCTCGAATGCGGGAAAGGGCATAAAAATAAACCTTGAATTTGTATCAGCCAATCCCACTGGGCCACTTACCGTAGGTAATGCCAGAGCTGCTTCTTATGGCGATACCCTTGGAAATGTTTTGAAAAAAGCGGGATATGAAATAACAAAAGAATATTACATCAATGATATCGGGATTCAGGTACAAAAATTAAATGAATCAGTTCGTCTGAGAATGGCCGAACTTAAGGGAGATAAAGTTGAATTTGGGCCAGATTTATATCAGGGAGGATATATAAAGGAGATTGCCGAAGATTTTCTTAAAAGAGGTTTGTCGGGAGAAGATATTATTGCTGAAGCAGTTAATATAATGACGGAAAAAGCCAAGAGCACTCTTAAAGTACTTGGAATTAATTTTGACAAATGGTTCTCTGAGTCAAAGTTGCATGAGAGTGGAGAGGTTCAAAATGCTTTTTCGGAGTTAAAATCGAAAGATTATGTAGTAGAAGAAGACGGAGCTAAATGGCTAAAAATGAACGATGACCAGAAAGCTGTTCTAATAAAAAGCGACAACTCGCCGACCTATTTGATGAATGATATTGCTTATACGAAAAATAAATTTGAGAGAGGGTTTAATAAAGCCATAAATATCTGGGGGACCGATCATCATGGCGATGTCCCGCGATTAAAAGCAGGAGTAGCGGCATTGGGATATGATCCGGTTCGGCTTGAAATTATTTTACATCAACTCGTTTTGATTAAAGAGAAAGATGAACTGATGCGGATGTCGAAAAGAGAAGGCAAATTTGTTTTACTTGATGAATTGCTTGCCAATGTTGGCAAAGATGCCGTCCGATTTTTCTTTATAACGAAAGACCTCAATACTCATATGGAATTTGATGTTGAGCTTGCCAAAGAACAATCAAAGAAAAATCCGGTTTTTTACATTCAGTATGCTTTCGCGCGATTGAGTAGTATCTTTAGTAAAATTTCAAATTTCAAAATCCAAATTACAAATGATGAGATTTTAAAATTACTGAAAGAGGAAGAGGAACTACAGCTTCTGCGAGATATAACAGAATTTCCCGACTTAATAGAAGAAGTTGCGGAAGATTATCAGGTTCATCACCTAGCTCAATATACTTTGGACTTAGCTGCTGATTTCCATAAATTCTATGAGAAACACAGAGTAATTACCGATGACTCAAAAATACAATCGGCTAGATTGATTTTATCAGGATCAGTAAGAATGGTCCTATCTATTTGTCTAGACTTAATGGGTCTTTCCGCGCCAGAAAAAATGTGATTATAATTTTATCGCTTAAATTCAAATGATCGCTTCTACTCATTTAACCGTTGGCGCGGCGGCTGGCGCAGCTTTGTATCGTTTTTTAAATCCGCGAAAAAGATCAGATTTAATTGTGGCATCTTTTGTAGCCCTGTTCTTGGGTATCTTTTCTCATCTTCTTCTCGATGAGATACCCCATAGCGAATATGTAATGATTCCAAAAGATATCCTACTCCTTGTATTATTCGGGGAGCTATTTTTGGTTTTCGGCCTAATTTTTTATTTTGGTATTAAGAGATTAAGGAATAGAGATAAGGGGGAAGAGGTATTGATTATGGCCGGGATGATCGGCGGAGCTTTGCCAGATTTGGCCTTTGTAGTCTATAATTTGTTCGGTATAAAATGGCAATGGTTAAAATCGTTTATAAATATAAACACATTTTTTCACGGCACTACTTATTTAAGCGGCTGGATAAGTTTCCCTGTTCAGATTTTTATTTCCGTAATTTCTGTCTATCTTATTTATCTTTTGTCTATAAAAAATAAAAAACCCGGCAATTAGATTGAATTTCGGGCTATTTTGGGTTATATTCTTAAATACGGAGCTATTAGAATAAGCATGTTTTACGATTCCGTAAAAAACGAAAAGAGAATACTCGATTTCTGGCAAGATAATAAGATCTTCGAGAAATCATTGGAAATTCGCAAAAAAGCGAAACGTTTTGTTTTCTTTGAAGGGCCACCCACGGCAAACGGCTTACCCGGTACTCATCATCTATTAAGCAGGGCTTTTAAGGACCTTTTTTGCCGCTATAAGACAATGCGCGGATATTTTGTACTTCGCAAAGCCGGCTGGGATACTCACGGTTTGCCGGTGGAGATAGAGATTGAGAAAGAACTTGGATTCAAAAACAAGAAAGACATTGAACAATACGGAATAGACAAGTTTAATAAAAAAGCGAAAGAAAGCGTCTGGAAGTACAAAAATGAATGGGAGCAAATGACCAAGAGAATGGGTTTCTGGTTGGATATGAGCAATCCATACATCACGTATGAGAATCAATATATGGAATCGCTCTGGGCTATTATTAAAAAAATATGGGACAGAAAATTACTATTTCTTGCCCATAGGGTTGTACATTTCTGTCCTCGTTGTGGGACATCCCTCTCTTTGCATGAAGTTGCCCAGGGATACAGAAAAGTAGTAGAAGAGTCGGTTTTTTTGAAATTCAAGCTTAAGCCGAATAATAAATTTCTGGAGAATACTTATGTACTTGCCTGGACCACAACTCCATGGACTTTACCCGGCAATGTAGCTTTGGCCGTGGGAAAGGATATTAATTATGCCTTAGCTAAAAAAGAAGAAGAAAAATTTATTATTGCTAAAGATTTAGTGGAAAAGATTTTAGGCCAATCCGAAGTCGAAAAAGAATTTAAGGGAAGCGAACTGGTTGGTTTGGAATATGAGCCATTGTTTGATATCAAAGAATTAAAATCCGAAAAATCATACAAAGTATATGATGCCGATTTTGTATCTACCGAAGAGGGGACAGGAGTAGTCCATACGGCGGTAATGTATGGGGAAGATGACTACAACCTTGGAGTAAAAGTGGGATTGCCCAAATTTCATACCGTAGATGAACGGGGGAAATTTATCAATGTCGGCAACGGTTTGGATGGAATGTATGTTAAAGATAAAAATACGGACGAGAGAATAATGGGAATCCTGCGGCAAAACGGAAACCTGCTCAAGACAGAAGATTATGAGCATGATTATCCTTTCTGCTGGAGATGCGACACACCGCTTTTATATTATGCGAAAGAATCATGGTTTATTAAAATGTCGGCGGTGAACAAAGAACTGCTCAAAAATAACCAAAAAATAAACTGGGTTCCCCCCCATGTTAAGGAAGGAAGATTTGGCCAGTGGCTAAAAGAGGGGAAGGACTGGGCCTTCTCGAGAGAAAGATATTGGGGGACTCCTTTGCCGATTTGGATATGCAACGATTGCGGCCATAAAACAGTTATTGGCTCAGTTGAGAATATGGAGAAGGTGACTATCGGTAAAAATAATACTTACTTTATAATGCGTCATGGTCTAACCAACCGCGGAGAAAATAACGGATTTTTAATAAATTCCCGCCTTGATTTGGATAAATATCATTTAACCGATGAGGGCAGGGAACAGGTAAAAGAATCGGCTAAGCGTCTGAAGAAGATGGGTGGAGTAGATTTAATTTTTACATCGCCATTTAATCGGACTAAGGAAACGGCTAAAATCGTCGCCGAAGAGCTGGGTCTAAAATTTCAGGAAGACGACAGATTAAGAGAGGTGCTCCATGGTTTATCATGTGAAGATAAGAGTTCAAAACTCTGTCCAGGGAAACAGAGAAAATTTAAATTTAATGAGAAACATCATGATGGCGGAGAAAGCTGGAACAATGTAATGGCAAGGATGGCAAATTTTATGGCTGAGATGGAGAATAAGTATGAGGGCAAGAAAATTTTAATCGTCAGTCACGGCGATCCCCTCTGGCTTTTGAGGGGTGTTGCTAGTGATGCAACGGATTCTGAAGTTTTGGAGAATAACGATAGCTGGTATTCTGGTTTGGCTGAGCTTACGAAAATAGATTGGCGAAATATACCGAGGGACGATTTGGGTAAATTAGATTTGCATCGACCGTATATCGACCGGATAGTTTTAAAATGTGAAAAGTGCGGAGGCAAAATGTCCAAAATCCCGGACCTGATTGATGTTTGGTTCGATTCCGGCGCCATGCCCTATGCCCAGTGGCACTGGCCTTTTGAGAATCAAAAAATGTTTAAAGAACAGTTTCCGGCTGATTTTATAGCCGAAGCAATGGACCAAACTCGGGGCTGGTTCTTTACGCTTCTTGCCATATCGACATTGCTTGAGAAAGGCGAGCCGTATAAAAACGTGATTTCCCTTGCCCATGTTTTGGATAGCGGCGGGAAGAAAATGTCCAAGTCAAAAGGCAATGTTGTTTCTCCGTTTGAGATTATGGAAAAATTCGGTGCCGATGCTCCTCGGTGGTATTTCTACACCGTAAATGAGCCGGGGGATTATAAATTATTTAATGAAAAAGATATTGAGATAAAACTGAAAGGATTTTTTGGCACACTTGGCAATTGTCTGAAGTTTTATGAGTTGTATTTAGGCGAAATTGAAAATTGGAAATTGAAAATTGAAAATTCCAACTTGTTGGATAAATGGATATTGTCCAAGCTCAACAACCTTATTAAAGAAGTGACCGAAGGTCTTGATTCTTATAATGTAACTGGAAGCGCCAGAGCAATAGAAAAATTTGTGATGGATGACCTGTCCAACTGGTGGCTAAGGCGTTCAAGAAAAAGAAAAGAATCCTTGGGATTATTACGATATTTGCTTCTGGAGACATCAAAGCTTGTCGCGCCCTTTATCCCTTTTACAGCGGAAGAAATGCATAGCAAGTTACATAAGGGTTTGTCAGCTGGGACAGAGAGTGTTCATTTGCATGATTGGCCGGCCGTAAATAAAAAATTTATCAATAACGATCTGGAAGGGCAGATGGATGAAGTGAGAAATTTGATTGCCGAAGGATTGGCTATTAGAAAATCCAAGCAGATAAAAGTCCGCCAGCCGCTCCGTGCGGCGATTTTGGGATTATCAGCCGAGTTTCCGAAGGATATGGATGAATTGATAAGAGAGGAGCTTAATGTGAAAAATATAATTTATGACAAGAGTCAGAAAGAGAAAATAGTTTTGGATACGGAGCTTGACCAAGGACTTACCTATGAGGGCTATGCAAGAGAATTAATGCGTCAGATCCAAGGGATGAGGAAAGAAGCCGGATATAAAATTGACGAGGAGATATTCGGGCAATGGCATTCGGATGATGTTGATTTATCGGCGGCAATAAATAAATGGAGCGATGAGATAAAGAAAGATGTTTTGTTGCATAGTTTCGAAAATTCAGTGCATGGCGATAAAAATTTCGATATAGAGAAGGAGTTTGATTTAGTGGCTGAAAAAAAGATTTGGGTAGGGATAAGGAAAGGAAAATAAATGAAAAGAGTTTATATTATTCATGGCTGGGACGGCTATCCAGAAGAAAATTGGTTTCCTTGGCTTAAACGTGAACTTGAGGCGAAAGGATTTAAGGTTTTTGTGCCACAATTGCCGGCGCCGGATTTGCCCGAAATCAACAGTTGGGTCTCTAAATTATCTGAAACGGTTGGAACTTCTGATGATCAAACATACTTTATTGGACACAGTGTAGGTTGTCAAACAATCGCTCGCTACACAGAGTCGTTGCCCGATGGTGTTTTGGTTGGGGGCGTTGTATTTGTGGCTGGATTTTTCAAGCGGCTAACCAACCTTGAGGACGATGAAGATGTTAGAAAAACAGCCAGACAATGGTTAGAAACACCAATAGATTTTTCTAAGATTCGGACGCATATTTTAAAAAGTGTTGCCATCTTCTCTGACGATGACCCTTATGTACCGTTAGATAATCAGGATGACTTTAAGAATAAGTTGGACTCGAAAATACTCATCGAGCATAATATGGGTCACTTTAGTGGTTCAACTGGGACAACGGAATTGCCGGTAGTTTTGGAGGAATTATTAAAAATGGCAAATGAATAAAGTAATTTTAATTGGTGGTTCTCCAACAGCAGGTAAAAGTTATACAGCACGAAAACTTGCTGAAGATTTAAAATTGCCCTGGATTTCCACTGACACTATTCGTGAACAAATGAGATGGATAGTAAGGAAAGAAGATTACCCGGATGCGTTTCACCACTTCATAGAGAACGGCCCAGATAAGGCAATTGAATTTCTAACACACAATACTGTTCAAGAAATAGTTAACCATCAGAACAAGGAAAGCGCAGAAATATGGAAGGGCGTGCGGGGCATTATCGAAGGCGATTATGAATGGGGAGATTTCATAGTTGAAGGTGTGGCAATATTGCCCGAATTAGTTGTAAGTCAAGTATGGAAAACTAAGAAAGATATAAGAGTTGTCTTTCTAATCGATGAAGATAGAGAGAGGGTTAGAAATACTATATTTACCCGTGGCTTATGGGATGATGCGGATAAGTATCCAGATAGTGTAAAAGAAAAAGAAGTTGAATGGGTTTTTGCTTTTAATGAATATATTAAAGAAGAGGCAAAGAAATATAATTTACCAGTGGTATCCATCGGTAATCGAGAAGATTATATCGAAGAGATTAAGATAATTATTCAATGAGAACTAGAGCGATAATAATCAAAAAGCAGCCGACAAACGAGAACGACGAGTTAATTACATGCTATACCCAAGAATTCGGCAAAATATCCGCCATAGCCAAGAGCGTTTTAAAAGGAAGCTCTATGCAGCGCATGCACTTGGACAATTTGAATCTGGTTGATTTTGAACTTATTAACGGCCGGTCAATTCCGATAATAGCCGCCGCTCAGTCGGAGGATTCTTTCAGAAACATCAAATCAAGTTTGCCGACATTGGCTGTAGCTCAGTTTTTTGCGGATGTAGTGGATAAAATGGTTTTTGACTTGCAGAAAGACGAAACCCTTTGGAATTTCCTGGTTAATGTTTTGGAAAAACTTAACAATAAGGTCAGGCCCGAATCTGCGCTTACTTTCTTTCGCCAGCAGCAATTCTATATGCTGGGCATATTGGGATATGCTCTTGAAGATGACCTTGACCGTACATTTGAGTATGCTTTAGGTTCACGGCTGAAATCATTAGATTTTCTTTATTCCGTGATACAATATAAGTAATTATGTCTATTCTATACAACAAGAGCTTGTTAAAATGGTTGATTTTATTGGCACTTCTTCTTTTAATAGTGAGTTTTATATCTTTTTGGTTCGGCAAGCCGTCTTTCAGCGAGTCGAGTGTTGTGCTGGAGCTGGAAGGCCCCAATCAGGCCTCAGTGGGAGATGAGGTGATATATAAGTTGGTCCTTAGCAATAACTCAAGGGTTGATCTAAGCGGAATGAATTTGAAGTTTAGTTATCCCGAAGATTCGGTGGTAATAAAAGACGGTTCTATCGTGAGTAATCTAACCCAGGAATTCCCAATAGATAAGCTCTCACCTGGTCAGAAAAACGAGAGGGAACTCAAAGCCTTTCTGGTAGGCGACAGGGGGAACATAAAAACAGCCAAAGTGGAACTATTTTTCCAGGCTGGGGATTTAAGAACTCAATTCCAGAAAAATACATCTGTCTCAACGACGATAGTCTCTCTGCCGGTATCTCTCACGTTGGTTGCTCCCCCGAACTCCACACCCGGTCAAGCCGTTAATTACATTCTCGATTATAGAAATGAATCCGGCCAAGATATAGCCGACTTGTTATTCCAGTTTAGTTACCCGGATGGATTCACATTCCAGAGATCAACACCATCGCCTTCGCAGGGCAATAACAATTGGGCTGTACCATTATTGAAGCGGGATATCGGAGGGAGGATAAGCATTCAAGGAGCACTTTCCGGCAAAGAGGGGGAAGCTAAAAAAATCTCGGTTGTTCTGAAGCGGAAAATCGCCAACCAATATGTGAATTACGAAAAAGCCGAGGTTTCTACAAATATGGCCAATCCTTTGCTTGGAGTGGATATTCTTGTGAATGATTCTTCATCTTACTCCGCATTTCCGGGAGACGATCTTAATTACACCGTAAAATATTCTAACGGCTCTAATTTCAATCTCATTGGTTTAACTCTTTCCGTTAAACTCGATGGTCAGATGTACGATCTTCCTTCACTCGACACCAAGGGCGGATTTTTTGATAGTGAAAACCAAACCATCATCTGGAACTCCAGTGCGGTTCCTGGTTTTGCCAATCTTTCGCCAAATAAAAAAGGACAAGTTCAGTTCAGAATAAAACTGAAGAATGAAGTTTTCTCGGGCGTTTCCGGTTCCAAGAACCTGTTTGTTCAGGCTACCGCGAATTTCAGTACGCCAAATGTCCCTTCCGGAATCGGGGGAGATGAGGTGGCAGTCCAGAATAGTTTAACCACCAAAATCACAACCCAGCCGACTTTCCGACAGTTAATTTATTATAGCGATCCGGCATTCGGTTCATTCGGACCTTTACCGCCGGAAGTTGGGGAAGATACTTCGTTCACTGTTCATTGGCAGATTACCAATCCGGGCAATGATATGACCGGTGTCCGCCTGGTTGGAACCTTACCCACCGGTGTGACCTGGGAGAATGTGACAAGTGTAACAGCCAGCCAGCCGGAGGTTACATTTAATGCCAACACTTCCGAAGTGGTTTGGAATCTCGGGGTCTTGCCTCGCGGTGTGGGTGTAACGGGAGATAAATACGAAGCAAGCTTCAGGATAAAGATAAGGCCGGCAAGCAGTCAGAGAGGAAGTCCGATAACTTTGATAAAAAGTTCCAAACTTACTGCAACTGACAGCTTTACCAAACAAAATTTAATCTTGCCTCTAGGAGACATGACCACCGATGATCTTACTGATAGGCCAAATAACGGAGTAGTACAATGATAAAATCTTTAGAAAAAATAGTAAGTTTATGCAAGCGCCGGGGATTTATATTCCCCGGGTCGGAGATTTATGGCGGCATCGGCGGTTTCTATGATTTCGGTCCTCTCGGAGCTGAACTAAAATTCAATATTAAGCAGGAATGGTGGAAGTCTATCGTGCGAGAGAGAGATGACGTGGTTGGTTTATCCGCGGCGATAATAATGAACCCGAAAGCCTGGGAAGCATCAGGGCATCTTACCGGTTTTTCCGATCCGTTAATTGAGTGCTCTAAGTGTAATCATAGATTCAGAGCTGATGAGATTAAAGAAAAATGCCCTGAATGCGGAAATAATTTATCGTCTTTGACACCGCGACAGTTTAATTTAATGTTTAAAACCTTTGTCGGGCCGACAGAAGATAGTGCATCAGTGGCTTATTTGCGGCCCGAAACTGCTGGTGGTATTTTCGTGAACTTTAAAAATGTTCTTGATACAAGCCGTATCAAAATCCCATTCGGTATTGCTCAGATAGGTAAGGCATTTCGCAATGAGGTTAATCCCAAGGATTATATTTTCCGCACTCGTGAATTTGAGCAGATGGAGCTGGAATATTTTGTTAAGCCCGGAGATGACGAAAATTGTTTCAAAGAGTGGGTAGGAGAAAGATTTAAATGGTATGAGAATCTGGGATTGAAGAATATTCGCAAGCACGAAGCGCCAAAAGAAGAACTAGCCCACTATTCAAAAGGGACAACCGATATTGAATATGAATTTCCATTTGGGTGGAAAGAAATTGAAGGTATTGCGAACCGGGGCGACTTTGATTTAAATACTCATTCTAAATATTCCGGTCAGGAATTAGCCTATACCGATGAGTCCGGAGAAAAATTTGTTCCCTATGTAGTTGAACCTTCGGCTGGCGTGGATAGGATCGCCTTGGCTTTTCTTTGTGATGCCTATGCCGAAGAAAGCGATAGAGTTGTTCTTAAACTTCATCCGAAATTAGCGCCGTATAAGGCGGCAGTATTCCCATTATTGAAAAATAAGCCGGAACTCGTCGCCAAAGCCGAGACAATCTATAAGGATCTCAAAAAGCATTTCAATGTTGCTTGGGACGAACGGGGGAATATCGGAAAACGTTATTATTCGCAAGACGAGATAGGCACGCCATATTGCATTACCATAGATTTTGACACGCTGAAGGACGATACCGTCACCGTCCGCGACCGCGATACGATGAAACAGAAGAGGATAAAGATATCGGAACTCAAAGCATATATCGAAAAATCTCTTGAATAACTAACAGCCCCGCCTATAGGCGGGGCTGTTTTGACAAATAATGGATTCTAGTGTATCCTATTATACCAAGTGCAGGTCGGTCCGGTTCTTTCAAACACAGAGGAGAAGACATGAGGAAGAGCTTCGTTGCAGTCGTCGTCGCGCTTGTCGCCGTGATATTTCTCGCAACTTCGGCAAATGCCCAACAGAGTCCCAAAGATCAGAACGATTCTCAATGGGCTCCCTCGGTAGGAGTCATGATTGGCCAATTTGATTCCACATCTCCGGATTTCATGAATACTGTACTGGAGGAGGTAACTGGATATGAGAACGTTGCTCTCAAGGGCCGGTCATTTGATGTGTGTGCGGCGCGCGGCCGCAGCGGCCACTCGTATTTTCGCATCTGTTATTCTCGGATTGCCATTAGGGACGGGAGTACTCTCTCTGACGACTATGAAGATGTCGTGACCAGTGGTGTCTCTGTGAAGGGACCCCGGGTAGAATATCTATGGCGTCTCGGACCAGATTCTTGGCGCATAGCGCCTGTCTTCGCCCTGAACGGAGGAGTCGGCAAGGTGTCAGGGAAGATGCATGTCACCGAGTACTATGTTCGCTACTCTACGGTCGGGATGAATTATACGATCACGCGCACCAGCGTCCGATTGCAGAGCGACAGACCGGCGAGCGTTTATCTTAAGCTTTTTGGCGAAGACTGGACGGTGATTGGTGGGGCGAATGTCGGTTTCACCGCCGATATCAATTCACACCTCACGCTCACGGTCGGGGTGTATGGTCTGGAGATCCAACAAGGTTCGTACAAGGGGCTTTTCCAGGTCACATACTGGCCCCGCTAAGCAGGTTGTTCTATGGGCAGACGGGCGAGAGATTGCCCGTCTTTTTAATTCGCTAAATTTTGACTTTAGGGGATAAATATGGTGGGATAGGGCATAGTTAGGCAAAGGAGTAATGCTACTCCTGCGCTCTTAAAAATCCGGGGGCATCGATGAGTGATGTAATTAAAATTAGCAGAAGAATAGGCTGGCGAAAGATCGATAATGCAGTAGTTGTCTTTAATTGTTCAAATCAGGAACTAAGTATCTTAAACGAATCAGCTTCTGAACTTTGGGATTCTTTAGTTATTGGCGCAAACATAGAGCAACTCAAAGCTTTATTAAGGGATAGATATTTGCTAAAGATGGCACAAGCAGAGAAAGATGTTCTAAATTTTCTAAAAGAATTAAGTCAATCAGGTTTTATTATAATTCCTAGTTATTCTTGGGAGGTTAATAAGCCTAAAAATGATGACGATAATAAGAAAGGAGAGGATTTATTACTGGAGATTGAATTAAGGGCTATAGAAAAATTGATTCCCTTTGCCGTAACCTTTGAGACAACTTACAGTTGTAATGAAAATTGCATTCACTGTTATATGGATCGTAACAGAGCTTCTCTGCCGTTATCTCAAATAAAACGTATTCTGGCTGAGCTAGCCAATGAGAATTGCTTATTTCTATCTCTAACGGGTGGAGAATTTTTTACTCGGCCTGACGCTTTGGAGATAATTCGATTTGCCGATGAGCTGCATTTTGTTATTGATATTCTAAGTAATGGCTTATGTATAGATGAAAAAATAGCTAGACAACTTTCAGATTATTCAGTTAGGCGAGTCCAGATAAGTCTTTACGGCTCAAATCCAAAAACTCATGATTCTATCACTCGAGTGCCGAACTCGTTTCGGAAAACGATAGGGGCTATTAAGTTTTTGCGGCAAAGCAATATAAAAGTTGAAATAGCTTTCCCGATGATGAATATAAATTTTGATGAGCGCTACGAGCTAAAAGATATTGCCGAATCTATGGATTGCGTTCTTTCTCCAAGCCCCTTTATTACTGCTCGCAATAATGGTAACCGGGATACCTTTCAATTTAGGCTAACAGATGAGCAACTAACAGCTTTTATCGATGATAAGGATTTTTCTGAAATGTATGCCGGGAGGAAACCATTTAAAGAGCATAAGCTTTATTTTAATTTTTCTGATATCCGCGAGGCAGCCCCATGTTATAGCGGCTTTAACAGTTGTGCCATTACTCCTTCAGGAAAAGTTTTGCCCTGCAACCAACTTATTCTGGAGGTAGGCGATTTGATGAAGAATTCTTTTTCTGAAATTTGGAGAAATTCAGGACCTTTAAGAATGTTGCGTAATCTAAAGATCAGAGACTTAGGCGAATGCTCAGAATGCAAACTTCTATCGAATTGTAATCGTTGTCCTGGTCTTGCCTATATTGAATATGGTGATCTTCTTGGGCCGTCGCCGGAGAGTTGCAGAGTTACTAACATTTGTGATAGGTTAAGCTCGAAAGGAGGTTGAGAGATGAGCAACAAGTACCAGCCGCCCAAGACCAAGAACGGCAACACTGGGCACCTCACCATTGCTAGCATCCATAAGGGATGTCCATCGAGTACGGCCAGAACCAAAAAGGGCTAAGATCGCGCTTTAGCCCACCCCAGTCTTACGGCTGGGCTTTTTAATTTAGAGAAACTTCCTCCTGAAACTTAATCTTACTCGAGGAAGTGAATATAAGCGGCTGAAGGATTTGAGCATGATTATGAGTCATTGGTAGCCCAAGATCCAACCAGTAATCCAGTTTGTAATTTGAAGGGATTTTGGGTTTTAGGGGTATATTAAGTCCTCTGACAATTGTTAGAAAATAGTTATCTTGACTGTAATAAAAATCTTTACCCATCTTCTTTATATTCTTTGCTCGGGGATCAATTTGTACCCAACCTGTGCCGTTTAGGTGAATACTTGCCCAGCCATGCTCATAAATATTCTTTAAATCATCATGATAAACCACAAACCCCGTATGATTTATTGCCGGTATGCCGGCTATTCTGCACATTGCTACAAATAAGCATCCAGCCTCACCGCAATCTCCTCTTAGATTATTTAATCGCAAGTTTTTAACACCTCTTTTTGGCACAGGGTATTTGTATTTGAAGTTGGTTTTTATAAATTGAGATATGCTGACTATCTTTTCTAAATCATTCTTTTTCCCCTTAATTAAGCTTCGGGTTAATTTTTTAACATCAGAAGTTTGCTCTATAAACTTATCGCTTCTCAAGAACTGATTATTTATAAGAGTTTTTGATTTAGATTTTAGCACTAGCTTTGTTTTAATTTTTGACAGAATAGCCGGGTACTTAATTGTTATTTCTAAAGCATTTAAATTTTTGAATTTAAAATAGTGAATTTTGTTGCCGAAGGAATCGGAGTAAGTGCTATTTGGTTTTTTAGAAATTATAAATCTGCCTATTCTTTGAGATTGGTCGGTCTGTGGCTCTGCGAGCCATAAATTAAAATCAGATGTATGTTCACTAATTAGCTTGAATGAATGCCTAATATTAAACCTCTTTTTGCTTATTTCTTTTAGCATATTATACATAGATTACTATTTATTATACTTATGTAAATAGCCCAAAAACAGCCAAAAAAGCTATTTTTAGGCAAGAAAACTGATTTGACTTTTAGGAATTCTTATCAAATTCAGAAGATTTTATGGTTTGATTATCAACACGTCCTATTTTTAATAATTAGGTATACTGGAGATATGAGATGGAATCAGATTGGCAAAAAATATAAACTGATTGGGGGCTTAATAATACTTGGCGTGCTTGTCGGTGCCGGAGTTTGGATATGGTGGTCTAACTACAGACCGGGTATTAATCTTGGATCAAAAATCGAGAGCTATGAATTTGCCGGCCAGATTGTGAACATAAACGGAAACAATATTACTCTGAAAGGAGCTTTTGTGATGGCAAATCAAAATGATCTCGCCAAAAATGAAATTAGAGAAGTTACTGTTTTGGTTTCAGATGATACTAAGATTACAAAAACACTTCTTTATATACCTACGGCGGCGGAACTTGAAAAAACAGGCGGTCTTTTCTACCCTGATAAATTAAAGAAGGATTATCAGGATGTAAATCTAGAAACCCTTAAGTCAGAGGGCGCGAGTTCGGGACTTATTGTTAAATCTACAACAAATATATACGATAAAAGTAGTTTTTCTGTCTCTGAAATTAGCTATACTGAACCCGTATTTCCCAAATAACTCTTTTTAAAATAACGCTTAATATTGAGCAAAAAACCCATAAAATATGGGGTTTTTGCTCAATATGGCTAAATTATGTAAAGTATGGTATAATTATAGTGTGAATGTCCGGCCGAATTCCTCGGCCCTTGAAAACCAAAAGGAGAGGCTGTCATGAAGAAAACAACTTTTGTTGGCGTGCTATTCTTGGCCGCCATGCTGGCGGCCTCATGCGAGAAGGGTAATCCTGCCGCTCCGGATGGTCCGACTCCTCCAGACTCGTCCCAGTATCCGTCGGTGCCAACTGACCGGATTTACCTTCTCGATGCCAACGGGAATCCCACTCCTCACATGTGGGTGCGCTTACTGGCGGAACCGATTCCGCCGCGGGGCTCGGTCATTACCATCGGTCCGAGCGCCTGTCCGAATGGGTGCTTCCACAATCTGTTGCTGGAGTGTGGGCTCGAATCACTGCCTAATCCGATTACTTCAGCGCCTTTTACCATCGGATTCAGCAATGATGGCGAGAACATCTCCATGCATTTAACTGCGGTAATCGCCCGAAACGGGAATTCTGCCCAGACAGACCCGGGGCTTATCAAAGTGTTTGAAGATAAGCCTAAGTATATGGTGATTCAGGCGCATTTCAATGGGGACAGAAATGGTGATTACGGTACTTTCCCGGGTGAGTCGGGGAGTGCCAAGATACTCGTGGATTACAAGTAATATAACTTTTCCGCCAAATGGCGGGGACGGCTCTCGGGCCGTTCTTTTTTTGTTGATAAGTTTTTGGGTTTTGATGATAAATGTAATATAATTAAAGCATCAATGAAGATGAATTATAAGGGCCTATTTCTTATTTGTGCCGCCGTTATTTTGGCCGGTACCTGTTTCTTTATAATACCTACAGAAGTCAAGGCCGTTATATGGGGGACTGAAAACACTCCTGCTGATGAACCTATTTATGTGGGAACCACATGCAGCTATTATAGGGATGACTACGGCGACTGTCCGTTATATATATATGATGTTAACGATACCAATCAAGCTTATATAGGCTATTTTTCGGCCTCTCTTCAAGGGTCGGCCGGCTGGATTGGTCCCGGGAATGTTACCATAACAAGCTGTTTATCTAATTATCGAACCTTGTATGCTCCTGGCAGCTCATGCTGGCAAATATATAATGTGGATTTACACAATTCATCAGGTTCTATAGATACGAGAAGACCTCTTCTTGACTCAGACACAAACGATCCAACCCCAACTTTTAGATATTGGGTGACGAATATATATCTAAACGAAGCAGTTGTTTGGAATATTAATAATTGGGCTAAAGGCAGACATGTTTCGGGAACTTTAAATGCCGGTGAAACAACAGTCAATGTCGGACAAAGTTTCGCGGTAAGCTGGAATACTGATTGGGGTTATTTTAATGGTGATCCCCAATTATCTTGGACGGGAGCGGCCGGAGAAGGAGAACAGGGTATAGATGAAGATGGCCTCAAGATTTTTACAGCAGGTCTTACTCCAGGGGTGGCGCATTTCTATTTAAATAATGTTTGCGGGCCATACGGCCAAGCGGCTGGCGGTATTGGGGCACCAAGACCACTGTGTTTAGATGAACAAGAGATTCAAGTTAATGTAGTTGCTTCTTTTGTAAACTTAAATTTTTACATTAAAAACCAAATCGGCCAACCTGTCTCTGGCGCTTTAATCACTATAAATCAGAACTTTGGCAATGGGACTACTCGCACCACTGATGGCAATGGCTTTGCCAACTTTGGTGTTTATAAAAATACATCTATCGGGTATTCGATATCGGCTAGTAGTTGCAATAATATGAGTGGTGTGGCAAATGTGGGTACTAGTGACAAGACAGTCAATGAGACGCTCACTTGCACAATTGGTTGTTCGGGGTCTTCTACTCAAAGTTGTACTGTCTCAAATGTTTGTGGGACAACAAGTGGAACCCAAACCCGAACCTGCAATACTAGTACGGGCACTTGGAGCAGTTGGAGCACTTGTTCAGCTGTGCCACCCTACATCCCACCCAACTACGGTAGTGTCTGTACTACATCTGCTAACGCTTGTGGCCAGACAAGCTCTGGCACTATCCTGTGTACTGGTCTTTGCTCGGTTATAACTCCACCGCCCAATACCTGTATCCCAACAGCAACCATCTCTTGTACCCCCGGCACGGTTAACTACGGTGGATCGTCAACAGTAGCATGGTCATGCACGTATAGCTCTTCCGGTTCGGTTTCTCCGACTGGCTGGAGTGGTTTAACAGGCTCGCAATCTACCGGCGCTCTTTATTCAAATCAAACATATACTTTGACTTGCACGGGTTTCAACGGAACAAATCCAACCGCCAATTGTTCGGTAACTGTTCCAGCCCCGACAACAGAAATTAAAGCCAATAATTCTGATGGACCTATTACCGTGCCATGGAATAGCAATGTAGATATCGCTTGGTCATCATACAATGCTAGTTCGTGTACGGTTTCTCCAACCACTTATCCTGCTCCTCCGCCGCCACCCAGTTGGACGGGCACGTCAGGATCGCAATGGACCGGGAATCTTACGAAACCGGGGACATACATCTATACCGCTACTTGTTCGGGTAATGGCTCGGCTTCAGATCCGGTTACCATAAACGTCAGTGTGCCGATACCGGTTATAATCCCTCCTGTAACCGTTACTCCACCCGACTATTGTTATTCGGGTCCGGCAGTAACAGTTGGCTGGACATATTCCGATCCGGCCGGAAGCCCCCAATCCGCTTATCAAGTCCAGATAACCAATTTAGGTAATTTTAATAATCCAATTTTTGATTCTAGTAAAATTAATTCAAGCTCCGTCTCATATTTCACTGGTCAAGGCATACTTGTATTTAACACCACCTACAAAGCGCGGGTGAGGGTATGGAATAGCTATGATGCGGTATCTAGTTGGGTAGAATCAGACAGTTTTAAAACTCCAAGTTATGCCTATCCGCAAGTTAACTTCACCTGGACGGCTAACGGCATAATTGAAAATCCAAGCCCGCCTCTAACCAAACCAGTTCAGTTTACTGACCAAACCGTATTTAATGGCAATCCGAACGGCCGACGTTGGGCTTGGACTTTTGGCGATGGCACCTCTTCCACCCAACAGAATCCATCCAAAACATATACAGCTGAAGGAACTTTCTATGTAACTCTTACGGCTACCGATAACGCGAATCAATCTTGTTCCAGAACCAGGGGGCCACTTATAATCCAACCGTCGATCCCTCGCTGGAGAGAGGTAGCGCCGAAATAATCGCTCAAGTGAGCGATTATTTATTATCTGTTACAGTTTTTGAATTATGATAGAATATCCATTCAAGAAAAATTATCTCAAGATGATTGAGAATACAGCCAAGGGTGAGAATTGGATGTTCCGCAATTTTTATATACGCGAGAATGGGATTGAAAAGGATGTGCTTGAAGATGGAGGGCTGTCCTGTGCCGCTTTCGTCTCTTCGATATTATATTTTCAGAATTCGCTTCTGGAATTGTTTAAGAAACCTCATTGGATTAAATTTACCCACGCAAATGTTGCGAGTACGGAAAAAGATATACTAGAGAACGGTTGGTATACAATTACGGAGTTAAAACCAGGTGCGATTATTATCTGGGAGAAACAGGAGCACGAGCATATAGGCTTCTATGTCGGCGATGAAGAAGCAATCAGCAATGATTCTAAAGGTACAGGTTTTCCGTGGCGGCACCATATTACATATAACAACACTCGTAAGATTGAAAAAATTTATTGGCATCCAGAGTTAGATAAAGATTAAACAAAAGCGCCATACGGCGCTTTTGTTATTGCTCTCGGATATATAAAAATCTATACTGGGTAGTCGTATGGCTAAGCCAAACAAAACCGAGCCAATGTTTTTCGGTGCTACATATAGCGACTTTTTATTTAGACCTCAATTTAGTGTTGTCAGGACAAGGAGAGATGTCGATCTAACTATGCCTCTCTCCAGGAATATAAATATAAGCGTTCCTATAATCGGAGCCAATATGGATACCGTGACGGGAGAAAAAATGATGCAGACCCTCTCTCTGGAGGGGTGCTTTGGTTTTTTGGACAGGAATTGCTCTATTGCCGAACAAGCTGCTCGAGTCCAACGCGTAAAACGCCAGTACTCTTTTGTCATTGAGAACCCCATAATGATCTCGCGGAAAGACAGCATTGCCCAAGCCAAAGCAATTCTCGAGAATCAGCATATAAGCACACTACTTGTGGAAGAAAACTCCGGGAGCGCTATCTTAGCCGGTATACTGACTCATCGGGATATTCTTGCCGCTCAGGGGCAGGAGTCAAGTTTAGTTGAAAGATTTATGACCCCGTTCAGGAAATTAATTACGGCTTCTCCCCATATAACAATTGATTATGCGGAGAAAGTCATGCTTAAAGAAAGAATAGAGAAGTTGCCTTTGATAAACAGAAACAGAAAAATTACCGGCCTAATTACTATGCGCGATCTACGGCTGGCAAAACAAAAACCATATTCCACCAAAGACAGAAAAGGCAGATTAATGGTTGGAGCGGCGATTGGGGCTGCAGGAGATTTTATGGGAAGAGCCGATGCTTTAATATCTGCCGGAGTTGATTGTATTTTGATGGATGTGGCCCATGCTCATTCGGATATCGTAAGAACAGCGATTCGGCAATTTAAATCAAAATTTAAGAATATTGATTTGGTTTGCGGTAATGTAGCCACAGAAGAAGGTGCCAAATTTTTGATGGGGTTAGGAGCAGATGCAATCAAAGTTGGTGTCGGTCCGGGCAGGGGATGTAGGACGCGATTGGAAGTCGGTGCGGGTGTGCCCCAGCTTCAGGCAATACGAGAAACCTTTCTTGCCACCAGAGGTAAGGTTCCAATTATTGCCGATGGAGGAGTGGGCAATGACAAGGATATTGCCTTAGCCATAATGTCCGGCGCGTCAACGGTGATGTTAGGAAGTATGCTGTCGGGGACCGACGAAAGTCCGGGCGTGATAATGGAAGACCCTTCAACCAGAAGAAAAATTAAAATGTATCGGGGGATGACTTCGGCTGAAGCCGTAATAGACGGTAATTATCTTAAAAGGGATTTGGATGATATTTTAATAAATTCCCAAGCTCAAGAGGGTCAATCAATCGCCGTTCCCTATGTCGGAAGCGTAATCGAGATAATAAAAAGGATTAAAGACCATCTTCGTTCGGCGGTAAGCTATGCCGGAGAAAAGAATCTATACAGTGTTCATAAAAAAGTATCGTCAAATCCCTCCGATTATCTAATTAAACTGAGCGATGCCTCAAAAAAAGAATCATTTGAGAGATAATTAAAAGTCAGTACGAAGCTTTTAATTTATCGGAAAATATGGTAATATTCCCCAATAAAATTAAATATTGGGGGTGTAGCTCAATTGGTTAGAGCGCTTCCCTGTCACGGAAGAGGTTGCGGGTTCGAGCCCCGTCACTCCCGCAAAAAAGTAAAAACATGAAGTGGTATGTTTCAGTTATATTATTTGTGGTTGTTCTGTCTCTTGTCGGTTTTGGGATAATTTTAATAAAGCAAGATCCTTTTCAGGCAAGCATGTTGATAAAATTTTTGTTCCTTGGGTCTTCTTTTATCTCAAGCTGGGGACTCGGAACCTTAATCCTTCTGGCTTTCAAGAATGAATTTCCCGAGGCCTTCAGAAGAGGTTTTTTTATGTCTATAGTTCTATCCGGAACGGTAATCTTAAACCGACTAGGCCTATTGAGCATATTGAATTTTTTCCTATTATTAGGGATTATGACGGTTATGGAATTGATTTTAACAAAAACAATTAGTCATAAAGATAAAGAATCATGGATCCCGTAAGAAGTAGCCCTAACGGGCCAAACGAATGGGATATTAAATAAATAATAACAGTAATTCTGCGCACATAATTTATGAGTATAACTGCGCAGCAGCTACTTCTAACGGGATGGACATAAAAATAGAATCAAAAGAGGAAGCTCAAATAAAAGAATTTTTAGCCGGCAAAAACGATGCGGAATCAAAACGCATGAAGCGATTTTTGACTATGCCGGATTTGACTCGTACGCCAGACAGTCCTATCCATGAGGTGGTCCAGAGGATCTTAGACATGCCTGATTATAAAAATTTTGATGTAATTGAAGTGCCAGAGATAGTGCCGGCGGATGTCAGTTTTGATCTCTTCGATTTTCCCGGAGACCATCCCGCTCGTTCGAAATCAGATACCTATTATGTGGACGATAAAAATATTCTGCGCACTCACACAACGGTAATGTGGAATTATTACCTTGCGCAAGATGATGTTAAAAAACGGATGGCCAAGAACGAGCCGGTTGGTTCGTTCTCCTATGGTAAGGTCTATCGCAAAGACGAGATTGACCGCAACCATATGAACGTATTCCATCAGATGGACGGTTGGTATCTCGCGCCGAAAGATAAAGAAGCAATTGGAATCCCGGAGCTTGAAAAAGTTCTGGCGGACATAGCAAAAGCGGTTTTCGGACCCAAAGTTAAATATCGTTTCAACCCGGACACATTCCCATATACACATCCGTCACTTGAAATGGAAATCGACAAAGGCGATGGCCGGTGGGTTGAGGTGCTCGGTTCGGGCGTGGTTAAGGGGAAAGTGCTTGATAATCACGGTGTGGACTCTACAAAATGGAACGGCTGGGCATTCGGATTTGGTCTTGAACGTTTGGCCATCGTCAGCATGGAACTTACGGACATTCGCTTGCTTTGGTCAGATAACCCGAGAGTAAAAAGACAACTTCATCTTGGGAACAAATTTAAAGAAGTTTCAAAATATCCGCCGATTACCAGAGACATATCTTTTGTGGTCAGCAAAGATTTTATTCCGAATAACTATTTCGATCTGATCAGGGATTTAGGAGGTGATTTAGTGGAAGAAGTGCAGCTATTGGATAAATACGAAAACCCTGAAAAATTCGGGCAGGATAAAATTAGTTATACATATAGGATAATTTACAGAAGTAACGACAGAACGCTTACCAGCGCCGAAGTGGATAAAATCCAGAATGAAATTTATAGCCAAACGGCCAAGCAATTTGAGGCAGAATTGAGATAGAAATCCGAGCTATTTTTGCCTTGTTTCCCGGTGTCTAAAATGGTATACTTTAGGAGGATGAAAATGTCCCGCGAAAGGCGGGATACTCGTTTGAAATAGATGTAAAATATGGCCGAAAAAGAACCAAAAACGCAGTCATATACAGCCAAAGACATATACGTCCTTGAAGGTCTGGAGCCGGTCAGAAAAAGGCCGGGAATGTATATCGGTTCAACCGGTGTTGAAGGCCTCCACCATTTGGTATGGGAGGTTTTTGATAATTCTTTGGATGAAGCTATGGCTGGCCATGCTAAGAACATCGAGGTGGCTCTTCTACCGCATAATAGAGTAAGCGTAAAAGATGATGGCCGCGGTATTCCCGTAGAGAAGCATAAACAAACCGGCAAATCAGCTTTGGAAACTGTTATGACTACGCTTCACGCCGGAGGAAAATTCGGCGGAGAGGCGTATAAGGTCTCAGGCGGATTGCACGGAGTTGGAGTTTCTGTAGTAAATGCTCTCTCAAAATGGCTGAGAGTTGAGGTTATAAGAGACGGTGAACTTTACGAGCAGGAATACGAAAGAGGAAAAGCCAAAAAAGCAGTTAAAAAGATAGGCAAAGCTGAAGGGCTGGGGACAACCGTTATATTTGAAGCCGATCCCGAAATTTTTAAGGAGATTAAATACGATTGGGATGTAATTTTAAATCATTTGCGACAACAGGCCTATCTGACCAAAGGAGTGAGAATACTAATCAGAGACGAAAGAGACCCGATAACGGTGATACAACCCGAGACGAAAAAAGAAATAACATATCCTCTGGAATACTCGTTCTATTTTGAAGGCGGGATTGTCTCTTATGTTGATTTCTTAAACCGAGGGCTTGAGACCAAGCATAAAAGCATTTTTTATACCGGTAAGGATCAGGAAAATATGTTTGTGGAGGTTGCCATGCAATACACCGATGATCTCCAGAGCCGGGAAGTAAGTTTTGCCAATAACATTCACACCATTGAGGGGGGGATGCATCTTACCGGTTTCCGTTCCGCTATAACCAGAACCTTAAATGATTATGCCCGCAAGAATACTTTTTTAAAAGAAAAAGACGATAATCTTTCAGGAGAAGATGTCCGTGAGGGATTAACCGCAATCATTTCTATTAAAATAAAGTCGCAAGAGCTTCAGTTTGAAGGCCAAACCAAGGCAAAACTTGGAAATCCCGAGGCCCGAACGGCCGTAGAAACGGTTGTCAATACCGAATTTGCGGATTGGCTGGAAAGAAATCCCATAGATGCCAGGCAGATAATGGAGAAGATAATCTTGGCTTCAAAGGCCAGATTAGCCGCAAAAGCTGCCCGGGAAACCGTATTGCGCAAAGGTGCTCTTGAGGGGATGACTTTGCCCGGAAAACTTAGAGATTGTTCAAGCCGAGATCCATCAGAATCAGAATTATTTTTGGTGGAAGGTGACAGCGCCGGCGGAAGCGCAACCCAAGGCAGGAGCCGGCACACTCAAGCGGTACTGCCATTGAGGGGAAAGATTTTAAATGTAGAAAAGGCTCGCCTGGACAAAATGCTGGCTTCCCAGGAAATCAGGAACCTGATAATCGCTTTGGGTACGGCTATCGCTGAGGAGTTTGATATTAGCCGTTTGCGATACCACAAGATAATAATTATGACCGATGCCGATGTTGATGGTGCTCACATCCGGACTCTTCTCTTAACGCTGTTCTACAGATATTTCCCACAAATAATTGAAGGAGGCTTCCTTTATATTGCTCAACCACCTCTCTATAAAATTCAGAAGGGAACTAGATCCAGCTACGCCTACAATGATGCCGAAAAAGAAAAGATACTGGCCGAAATCAAAAAAAGCATGGGAGATACTCAAATTGGAAAGATAAAAGTTAAAAGTGGAAAGTTAAAAACTAATAGTGATTGGGAGGTAACGCCTGTAGGCAATGGCCAAGAGATTACCAAAGAAGACTTGTCCTCCGAAGCTTTAGCGCAGGAGGAGAAAATCAGTGGCGTATCGATACAACGCTATAAGGGTTTAGGAGAAATGAATCCGGAGCAGCTTTGGGAGACTACCCTTGATCCTGCCCATCGGATGCTTCTTCAAGTTGCGGTTAAAGATGCCGAAGAAGCCGATAAAATATTCGATGTCCTTATGGGATCAGATGTGTTACCGCGCAAGAAATTTATCCAAACCCATGCCAAGTCAGTACAAAATTTAGATATATAAAAATGAATGAATCAACTAACCTTGAGAGACCCCCAGAGCAAAGACCGGAAGTATCCGTTGAATCTATCTTGGAGAACGGGGAGATTGTAAGTACTAAAGAGATGGAAGGTTATTGGGGTATGCACCTAGTAGAAGTTAAGGACGGCGGAGATGCCTTTTTTAGGCCAGATCGAGAAACTGATTTTCTTTTCGAAAGTACTAGTAGAGAAGCCAGAAGATCTGATCTTGAAATAGTGGCATCTAGAGTGGATCAGGCATTAGAATTTGGGTTAGTCCCGCCGGTAGTACGCCGAACTGTAAATGGCCTGGAAGGGTCCTTACAGAAACGCATAAGTGATGCTTGTATAGCTAAATTATTAAAGTGGGATGAAGTCGTAAAGCCGGAAGAAATAACCAAAGCAGCTGTTTTTGATTATCTTTTAGATGTTAAAGACAGACGGGGAGATAATTTTTTGGTGAATCCCGAAGGGGGTAAAATCTGGCTTATAGATCACGATTATTTTATGTTTTGGAATGAAATTTTGTGTTCGGATATTTTACAAAAAGCGCAAACTCTCGGCCTTGATCACGTAACCGGAGAAATTCAAGCGGCTTTGGAAAGATTTTTAGATCAAATGGATTTTCTTACAGTGGATGCAAAACCAGAAATTATAGAAATTTTAAAAAAAGCCCGAGACAGAGCAGAGACCTTATTGGAGAAAGGCCAACTGCCCACGATTAATATATGATGCTTCTTTATTTTGTTGAATTGTTTGAACTGGATAAAAGTGCCAATCAAAAAAAGATAGCCACCTTTAAATTGCTCGAAGAAGAGGGGAAGATAGTAGAGATAGATGGCGATTGTCATCACCCTGTAGTTGAAAATATTTTAGGAGAAGGAATATTTGATTATAAAAATTCAATGCCGGGCAAGCTCTACCCTTACGACGGGATAAGTTTTCTTGAGAACTTAAAATACCACTTTAGGTCCGGATACCTATCGGCTACAGATGTCCAAAAGAAAACAGTTGACTAAGAGTTTAATCTTTGCTAAAGTTAATCCGTAAGTAACGCCGCGGGGCGTTTTAAAATACCCAACAGAGACCCTTCAATGTTGTCCGACATTATAATCGGTATCGGATCTAAAGATCCGGCCGACATGTCGGCAACCTGTAATCTCATAAAACCGTCTCGCGAGCAGTAAGACAAGGAAGATTGTTTTATGAGGTTACAGGCAACATTGTGGGGCCCTCTCCGCGCATGAACAAAATCATCAATTTCCTTAAGGAAGTAAGAGTAGAGCTAGCCAAGGTAAGTTGGCCGACTCGTAAACAAATGGTTGTATATACCGGTATTGTTATAGGTTTGAGTCTGTTTTTTGCTTTGATTCTCGGGCTTTTTGATATGCTGTATGAATTTTTAATAAACAAGTTCTTAATCGGGTAAATTAAATTATGCCAAAGCAGGTTACAACAGGAGAGCGTAATTGGTATGCCATACATACCTACTCCGGCTACGAGGATAATGTGGCAAGGAATCTTAAACAAAGAGTTGAATCTCTTGGCTTTGAGAATAAGATTTTTAATGTATTGGTCCCTAAGGAAAAAAAGATACGAATCAAAAGCGGGAAGAGAGAAACCATTGAAGAAAAGATCTACCCCGGCTATGTATTGGTGGAAATGGTTGTTGATGATGCTTCGTGGTATGTTGTCAGAAACACACCCAATGTAACCGGATTTATCGGTGCTGGAACGGTTCCTTCTCCTTTGGCAAGTGCGGAGATGGAGACGCTTATGAAAAGGATGGGTGTAGAAGAGCCAAAATACAAAATTGATGTCGCCGTGGGGGATAGGGTTAAAATTACCGACGGGCCTTTCAAGGATTTTGACGGCAAGGTAGCCGAAGTTGATATGGAAAGAGGCAGATTGAAAATATTGGTTACGATTTTCGGCAGAGAAACACCGGTTGAACTAGATTTCTTACAAATTAAAAAATTGTAAAAATATGGCAAAGAAACTAAAAACAAAAATAAAAATTCAGGTAACAGGCGGACAACTCGAACCTTCCAAGATTGGTCAGGCCCTAGGTCCGCACGGTATTAATCTGCAGCAGTTCATGCAGCAAGTTAACGAGGCGACCAAGGACAAGGCCGGCCAAGTCATTCCGGTAGAAGTAAATGTATATGAAGATAGGACTTTTGATTTTAAACTTAGGACGCCTCCAGCCGCTTATCTATTACGGGTAGCCGCAGGATTAGAAAAAGGCTCAGGAGTTCCTAATAAAGATAAAGTCGGTACGGTTACCAAAGAACAGGTCAGGCAAATTGCAGAACAAAAGATGGCCGATCTGAACGCAAACGATATCAATGCTGCTACAAAGATAATTGAAGGCACTGCCCGCTCCATGGGGATAGATGTGAAATAATTTGATTTATTGTTAAAACCCCACCCCTTGCAAGGGGTGGGGTTTTTGTTAAAATTTTAAAACTAAAGTTATTTTACAGGAGATCATCCGTGCAGCCCAATACCTACCCTGGTAGATTTATAACCTTTGAAGGCATAGATGCTTCAGGCAAGAGCCAGCAGTTCATGTGGTTTGAGAGTCTTATCCGAGCCCAGTCTCTGTCCAGAGATCGGGGGATACTGTTTACTAAAGAGCCGGACACCGATCACGAATCCGGACGGGAGATATACGATATTCTTATGGTTAGGCATAAGACCATTAATCTAGCCGATATGCATCCCTTTGAGATGCAAAGCCGGTATTTTAGGAATAGAATTTGGCATTATCGAAAGAAAGTTCTCCAGGCTTTGATGAAGGATATACATGTTATATCCGACAGGGGTGTAGCATCCATATGTTTTGGTGTTTCTTCCCCAGATGAGTTCAGGCCTCTTATCTCGATTGAGGAACAGGCATTTCTTGGTGCAGAGACACCTTTTCTGTGGCCAGATATGATATTAATCTTTGATGTGCCGGCGGGAGTAGCCAGAAAGCGATTGATTGCTCAAGGTAAAGAGCTGGATGCATTTGAGCGAGACCTAAATTTTCAAATGAGAGTCAGGGAAAATTATCTTGAATTTGCTCGTCGATATCCCAATTGTCATATTATTGATGGCTCTGGCAGCCCAAAGGAAGTTTTTGAAAAAACAAAAGAAATCGTTATCCCGTTATTAGGGTTATAGACATAAAGGTATTTACCTCTTTAGGTAGCCCGTATTTACGGGCTTTTTTAATTGAAAAAATCGTGATAAAGTAAAGCAATATGACGAAGAAATTTAAACCGGTTATAGGTCTTGAAATTCATGCAGAATTAAATACCAAGACCAAAATGTTCTGCGATTCTCTAAACGATCCGGACGAAAAACATCCTAATATCAATGTTTGCCCGATTTGCATGGGCCATCCCGGCACCCTTCCGGTTATCAACGAAAAAGCGGTTAAAAAAGTGATTATGGCTGGGTTGGCTTTAAATTGTAAAATCGCCAAAGAAACTTTTTTTGAGAGAAAGAATTATTTTTATCCCGATCTCCCAAAAGGTTATCAGATATCTCAATATCAAAAACCACTATGCGAAAATGGATACCTAAACATAGTCGATAAAAAGATAAGAATTACCAGAATACACCTGGAAGAAGATGCGGGACGGCTATATCATTTGCCCGATAAAGATTATTCTCTTGTCGATTATAATCGGGCAGGGGTACCGTTAATGGAGTTGGTGACAGAGCCGGATTTGGAAAGCGGCCAAGAAGTTAAAAAATTTGCCGAAGAGCTTCGATTAATTTGGAAATATCTGGGGATATCGGATGCTGATATGGAAAAAGGCCAAATGAGAATCGAAGTTAATATATCTCTAACCAATGCCGACGGTTCATATGGTACAAAAGTTGAAGTAAAGAATCTTAATTCCATCAAATTTGCCGCCGATGCGGTTGATTACGAAATTAAGAGGCAGTCAGAAATCTTGGATAGGGGAGAAAAAATTATTCAAGAAACGCGCGGCTGGGATGACACTAAAAGAGTTACCGTAAGCCAGCGATCAAAAGAAGAAGCTCATGATTACAGATATTTCCCGGAGCCGGATCTGCCGCCGCTTAATTTTGAAGATAAGGAGATAGAAACTATCAGGGCTCAAATGCCGGAATTACCGACCCAGCGCCGTAACCGTTTTAAACAGTATAAGCTGACCGATAGCCAAATAGAGATATTTACCATTACTCGGCATTTAGGGGATTATTATGAACATGTAGCAAGCGAACTGGACGGAGCAGCTAAAGATTTTCACGTGAAAAAAGGATTAAAAGGTGAATTTCCGAGCGAACCGCATCTGGATGAGCGGCTTCATGAACTTTCTGCGAATTACATTATTACCGAATTTCCGCCGTTAATGAACGCCAAGGGACTTGAGATAGACGACCTGGAAGGATTTAAGATATCTCCAGAAGCTTTTGCCGAATTGATGGTTCTTATATTTCATAAAGAGTTGTCGTCAACCGGTGCAAAATCTGTCCTTAAAGAAATGGCCGAAACCGGTCTTCACCCCGAAGAGATCATAAGAGAAAAGAATCTTGGCCAAGTCTCTGATATGGAATCTTTAGAGTCTACAGTGGATAAAATTATTGCCAATAATTCAAAAGCAGTGGAAGATTATAAAAAAGGGAAAGAAGCTTCGCTTAAATTCTTGATCGGTATGATTATGCGGGAGTCAAAAGACAGAGCTAATCCGCAAGTGGTCGAAGAGATAATTAAAAATAAATTAAAAAATGATTAAAAAATTATTAGCAAAATTAATCGTTAACTTTCAGCCAAGGATGAATTTGGGTGAGAAAAGATTTAAAGAGAAAGAGGGAGTTGAAAAACAAAACGCCAGAGAGAACGAAGAAGCTCAACAGAGAAGGATAAAAGAAGATAGAGAAAAAGAATGGCAAGAAATTCCAATACCCGACCCAACAAAATCAGAGAAGGAATCTTCTGATTAATCTCTCTGCTTCTTTCCGATTTTTAACCCAATGAATATCTTTATTTCTCTTAAACCAGGTCATCTGGCGTTTTGAGTATTTTACGATGGCCCCATAAAGGCCTTCTTTCATCACATCGTAACCTATTTTACCGGCCAAGTATTCGCCAACCCATCTATATTCAAGACCGAAGTCATAAAGACGCTTTCTGCTTACTCCCGAATTAAAGAGATTCTTAACTTCTTTTATCATCCCTTGCTTTAATCTTCTATCAAGGCGCAGTTTAACTTTTTTTTCTAAATTTTTTGGGTTAAGCCCGAGCCATAAAACATTATATCGGTTTTTCTTGTGTAATTTAGGGATTATTTTACCGGTTGCTTCTATAATCTCTAGGGCACGGATAAGCCGCCGCTTATTGTGTTTATCAATATTTTTTGCCCTATTAGGATCTTTCTTCTGAAGAATGGTAAATAATTTTTTCGCGGTTTGTTTCTCTAATTTTGCCCTCAATTTTTTATTTGGCGATACTTTAGGCAGATCCAAATCATATATAAGCGTATCAATATAAAATCCGGTTCCACCGACAATAATCGGGGTTTTGTTTAATTTTAATATCTTATCGATTGCTTTTGAGCCTAATTTTTTGAAATCCGAGACAGAAAAAACTTTTTTGGGGTTAGCTATATCAAGCAGATGGTGCTTTATTAATTGTTGCTCTTCTTTACTTACTTTTCCTGTACCTATATCCATTCCGCGATAAACCTGTCTTGAGTCAGCCGAGATTATCTCGCCATTAAATTTTTGGCCCAAGAATATCCCCAAATCAGATTTCCCTGAAGCCGTTGGCCCAACAATAACTAAAATTTTAGGCAGATATTTACTTTTCACTATTTGCCAAGTAGTATATAACAACCAGTTCTTTTGACAAAGTAAGAGGTAAAATGAGAAGACGCTTATTGTTTATGATGTTGCCGGTGGTAGTCTTGTTAGATGTTGATTTGATCATTTTTCTTACTAAATCGTATTTAGACCAAAGCGATTGGCGCTTCCTATTTTCCATTAGCATATTAGCAACTCTGGAGCTTATATATTTATTCTATCTCATAAGAGAATTGATGGTATCCATTATTCATACCAAACAGATTCAGGAGGACATTAAATTTGGTAAAGAGGTTGGGGAGGAATTAAAACGTTCCGGTTTGCTTAATAGATTGAAATGGTATTTTGTAAACAAATATCATTGGGCCATAAATCATAATGGTAGATTTATGACATGGGCAAGAAGGGGGAGTTATGCAGCCATTTTTTTGTTGAGTGCTTCTCCTGAATTAGGTGGGAGAGTAACAGCCGTGACTATTTGTTCTATAGCTAATTCTAAAAAGATGTTAGCAATAGCCGCAATCGGCAATATAGTTCATATTATGTCTTTAACTTGGGTTGTCAGCTTAATATGGAATTTAGTGCGGAAAATATATTAACCAAAACCGCCCTTCTGGGCGGTTTTATTATTTTTTGTCTCGTATTTCGCTTTTTATTTTCTCTACGAACTCCTCTAATGGCATTTGGCCGATATCACCTTTGTTTCTCTGACGCACGGCTACGGCTTTGCTTTTTACTTCCTTATCACCGATGACAAGAAGATAGGGGATCTTCTGAAGTTCAGCTTGCCTTATTTTTTTTCCTAGGGTTTCATTATCTAAATTAATTTCAGTGTGTATCCCCGACTTGCTTAGCTCTTTGTAAATATCATTAGCCCATTTATTCTGTTTTTCCGTAATGGGTAAAATGGCTACCTGAACCGGGGCGAGCCATGTCGGGAAAGCTCCGGCATAGTGTTCGATGAGAACACCCATAAATCGTTCGATAGCACCAAGAATAGCCACATGAAGAACTGCGGGCGCATGCTCCTGCCCGTCTTCGCCGACATATCGCATATTAAAGTTCTCTGACTGATTAAAATCAAGCTGTACGGTGGTGAGCTGCCAATTTCTACCGATAGAATCTTTAACCATAATATCTATCTTGGGACCATAAAATGCCGCCTCCCCCTCTTTTATCACATAAGGCCGTCCCCATTTCTTGACCGCCTCAACCAATATTTCTTCTGATTTTTTCCAAATTTTATCATCGCCGAAATAGTTCTCAAGATGTTTCGGGTCTCGTATCGATACCTGAACCGAATAGTCAGTTAAATTAAATGTGCGATATATGCGATCGGTGAGACCAAGAATCATCTCAATCTCACTTTGAATTTGATCATGGCGGACAAAGTGATGAGTATCATCTTGAGTAACTGATTTTACACGGACGAGACCGCTTAACTCACCGCTTTTTTCATTGCGATATACGGTTGTTGTTTCGGCAATACGATATGGAAGATCGCGGTAACTATGGGGTTCGGCATTGTAGATTGCAAAATGATGAGGACAATTCATCGCTTTCATGACGAATTGATTACCATCCTGATCGGTCATAATTGGCATCATGGCATCATATTTCCCAAAGTGGCCGCTCTTTTTGTATAACTCTGCTTTGGCAATGTGGGGGATATGCACGAATTTATATCCAAGACTTTCTTTCTCTATCCGCATGAATTTTTCTAGCTCATGAAATATAATCTCACCCTTAGATAAAAATAGTGGTAATCCTGATCCAACGAGCGGACTAAAGGCAAAAAGACCAAGCTCTTTACCTATTTTTTTATGGTCTCTCTTCTCTGCCTCTCCCAACATAACTAAATAATTATCCAATTCTTTTTTAGTTATGAATGCTACGGAATAAACACGTTGCATCTGGGGATTTTTCTCGCTTCCTCTCCAATAAGCTCCGGCTACACTTATCAATTTAAATCCATCCTTGGGCAAATCGCCGGTATTTTTAACATGGGGCCCCTTGCAGAGATCGGTGAATCCGTCGATGGTATAGAAACTGATTTTCCCATCTTTTTGCTGTTCAATGTCTTCATCTGTAGTAGCTATTCGTTTGCCCGATTTAATATCTTCGAGCAACTCAACTTTATAATTTTGGCCGGAAGATCGAGCTTCTTCAATTGCTTCGTCAATTGGGATATAACGATGTTCAACCTCTATCTTATTGCTGATTATCTCTTGCATTATCTTTTCTATTTTTGGAAAATCATCCGAATTTAAAGTATGATCTAAATCAAAATCATAATAAAAACCGTTTTCTATAATAGGGCCGATGCCGAATTTAACATCGGGATATAGCTGCTTTACGGCATATGCCATAACATGAGCAAGGGTATGCCTTATTGTCTCAATATTGTTCTTCATGCTTCAGTATTCAGAATAACAAATTAAGAGCATAAATCAAAAACCGCACTCTTTCGGATGCGGTTTAGGTGGTCATAGCGATGGGCTTTACTTCATCGCAGAGGAATTTGAGTGAGCCGTCACGATCATTTATCTTGCCCCTGGCTACAACAATCGTATTCTCTTTCCAGATATCGGGATTTTTTTCCAGAACATTTGGGAAGACAATAACTTCGATTTTGGAGGTAAGGTCTTCTATCCAAGAAAATATCATGGGCCGGCCGGTCTTAGTGACTATCTTCTGGGTTTTTGTGATGACTCCTCCTATCTTAACCGAACCGGAAGTATTTAACGTTATGCTTTTAATGGGGACAACTTTCTCGAATCTAAGCTGGGTTTGATAACTGTTCAAAGGATGGTCAGATACAAATAGCCCCAGTAGCTCTTTCTCCCATATTAATTTTTCCCATTTTTGAGCCGGATCAGTCGGGGTCATCCTTAACGGTGGCAAAATAGTATTGGCTGTATTCCCGAAAAGACTGACCTGTCCGAAAGAGGATTGCTTCTGCTTATCTTTTGCGTAAGTAAGAAGTTTCTCAAGGTTTTGCAAAAGTAGGTTCCTCTCTCCGAATGAATCTAGCGCCCCGCACCTAATCAAGCTCTCCAGAGATTTTTTATTTAGATCTCTGTTCTCCACTCTGGATATGAAATCTTCTATTGACGGGAAGGGTCCGGAAGATTGTCTTTCTCTGATTATGGCGCGGACGATGTTGTGGCCTACATTTTTAATGGCTGCAAGGCCAAATCTGATTGCTTTTTTACCTTCCTGAGCGGTTACCACAGTAAATCCTTCGAAGCTTTCAATAATACTGGGAGGTAAAACATCGATGTTCATCTGCTTACACTCTTCTATCAGAAAAGCGACCCTTTCCACGTCTCCTGTTTCGCTGTTCATGAAAGCCGCCATGAATTCAAGAGGATAGTTAGCCTTAAGATAAGCTGTTTGGTATCCGATAAGGGCATAACAGGCGGCGTGAGATTTGTTGAACCCATATCTGGCGAAGGGTTCTATAAAATCCCAGATTTTTTCGGCGATACTCTTTGAAATATCATTTTTTACCATTCCCTCGATTAATTTTTCTCTTTGCTCGTCCAGCAATGATTTGATTTTCTTCCCGACAGCTTTAATAAGTGTATATCCTTGAGGGAGAGTAAAGCGGGCCAAAGTATTAGCAACTTGCATAAGCTGCTCTTGATATACCATCACGCCATATGTATTTTTTAAAATGGGCTCCATTAGAGGGTGAAGATAGGTAACTTTTTTACGCCCATGCTTTCGTTCGATATATTCTTCAACCATACCGGTTTCCAGTGGTCCTGGTCGGTAGAGTGAGATCATGGCGATAATATCATCAATCGATGTGGGCTTGAGTGTCTTTAAGTATTTTTTCATCCCGGAACTTTCCAATTGAAAAACTCCGGTTGTTTTTGCGGCTTGAAGAAGTTTAAACGTTTTAGCATCGTCTAAGGGTATTGAATCTATGTTTATGTCTAAATCGTGATTTCTTTTTATCTGGTTCAGGGTTTCTTCGATAATGGTTAGATTAGCCAACCCCAGAAAATCCATTTTTAACAACCCCAAATCTTCCACGGCATGCATCTCATATTGAGTAATGACATCGCCCTCCTCAGTGCCATATTGCAATGGCAGATATTCGGTAAGCGGTTCCGGTGTTATTACAACGGCACAGGCGTGGGTTGAAGAATGTCTGGCCACGCCTTCAAGTTTAGCGGCAGCATCAACGAGTTTTTTAACATCAGAATTAGAGTGGTAAGCATCTTTTAATTCGGCGACTGTTTCAATACAATTTTTTAAAGCGCTTTTCCCTTTATTGGGCGTCTCGGGAATCATTTTAGCTACTTTGTCGCAGAAATCGTAAGAGTATCCTAGGGCTCGGCCGGCATCTCGAATCCCACCTCTGGCAGCCATAGTCCCGAAAGTAATTACTTGCGCAACATGATCTTTGCCGTATTTCTCCCCCACATATTTGAGAACTTCATCCCTTCTGGCGTCGGCGAAATCAAGGTCTATATCAGGCATGGAAATGCGTTCCGGATTCAGGAATCTTTCAAAGAGCAGGTTATATTTAAGGGGGTCAATATTGGTTATTCCGAGCAAATAAGAAACAATACTGCCAGCAGCAGAACCTCGGCCCGGACCGACAACGATACCCTTACTCTTAGCCCAGTTTACGAAGTCTTGAACTATCAGAAAGTAAGAGGCAAAACCAGTTTGTTTGATAACCGAAAGTTCATATTCCAGTCGCGATGTTGCTTCAGGTTTTGGTTCCAGCCCATATCGTTTTTCAAGGCCTTGCTTAACGAGCTCATTTAAATAACCAAAAGGCGATTCATATCCTTCGGGAAGAGGAAAATTCGGTAATTTTATTTTTCCAAGCTCAATCTCTAGATCGCACATCTTGGCTATCTTGTTTGTATTTTCCATTGCCTCTACGGCATACTCTTCTCCGAGAGTCTTAAATTTTTCATACATTTCTTTTCCACTCAAAAGAGAGAAATTATCATTCTTCATCGTAAGCCGGTCGCTGTCGTCTAATTTGTTGCCGGTTTGTACTGCAAGCAAAACATCGTGAGCGTCGGCATCGTCAGTGTGAGTGTAATGGGAATCCTGGGTAGCGACAAAAGGTATATTAAGTTCTTGAGCAAGTTTTATTAATTGAGGCGTTACTGTATTTTGCTCTTCGATATGAGGATGTTGCTGCAATTCAATGAAATAATTTCCCGGACCGAAAATTTCCTGATATTCCAGAGCGATTTTTTTTGCCTTATCATAATTTTTATGTGAGATTGCCCGGGATAATTCTCCACCGAGGCATGCCGACAAACCAATAAGACCTTCGGAATGTTTTCGTAAGAGATTCGTATCTATCCTCGGTTTGTAATAAAAACCTTCCAGGTGAGCCGCGCTTACAAGTTTGATTAAATTCTTATAACCGGTTTCATTTTTTGCCAGAAGAACGAGATGATATCTTTTATCATCGATTCCTGATCTTTTTTGGTGCATTCCTTCCTTGGCGATATAAACTTCGCAACCTATTATGGGTTTGATGCCGGCCTTTTTAGCTTTTTTATAAAATTCTATCGCGCCATACATTACTCCATGATCGGTAAGAGCCAATGATTCCATCCCTAAATCTTTAGCGCGATCAATCAACTCATCTATTTTAGAGAGTCCGTCGAGGAGGGAGTAGTGAGAGTGAGTGTGGAGATGAGTAAAACGCATTGCCCTAATCTTAATTCTTAATGCGACAATGAGCAATCGGTAAAAATTGTGGACAAGTCCAAAATTTGACAAATTAATGTAAAATATTAATATATAACAGCTTGGGCAACGACTCCTAACGGCAGTGTCCAGAATCCCAACTATTGCTAGGGGATAGCTGGGGGAAGTGTGGGTTCGATTCCCTCAGTTGGGATGTAACAATCCGAGACAAAGAGACTGGTGCTCGGCGCAGGATAGGTGGGAGACTATGAAGTGGTCCCTGTGGGGATCATGGAGTCGCCGTTGAGATACCACTCGACAGCACGAGGATTTTTGTTGATTGCCCAAGCCCCGTTCCTTTTAAAGCCGCATCGCGGCTTTTTGTTGCTAAAAAATTGATTTTATGCTAATATTTCTTAACTAGTTTTTAATATTTGGCCTTTAGATTTATACTAGATTCTAAATACTAAATTCTAGATTCTAAACAAATGGCAGTACCAAGACACCATATGGCGAAAGGGAAGCAGAAAAGGCGCCGAAGCCATCTTGCTCTAAAGCCGAAAAAATTAGCGAAGTGCTCTCACTGTAGCCGAGAGATTATGCCGCATACGGTTTGCAAATTCTGCGGATACTACAAAGGCAAAGAAGTAATAAATGTTCTTGCCAAAGAGCTGAGAAAAAGAGAAAAGAAAGCTCACACCGCTGTAAAATAACGTTCCGTATTTTTAAAATTTTCAAATGGCATCAAGACATCTATCCAGATCGGTAGCGATGCAATCACTCTATGAGTGGGATTTTCGAGGCAAAAAAATAGCCGAACTTTCGGAGATTTTAGAACGCAATACAAAAGAATTTGCTTCCGGCCTTGAAGACACCGGATTTATTCAACAACTCGTGGATGGAGTTATGGAACATTTGGAAGAATTAGATAAAATTATTGAGAAAGCCGCGCCCCAATGGCCGTTGGATCAAATAGCTATTGTGGATCGGAATGTTTTACGCTTAGGCCTTTATGAACTTTTATTTGGGAATCGTGAAGAAGTTCCGCCGAAGGTTGCTATAAACGAAGCCATAGAACTTGCCAAATCATTCGGCGGCGATTCGTCGGGTAAGTTTGTTAACGGAGTTCTCGGCACCATATATAGAGAGATAGGCGAGCCGGGCAAAGATGACGTTGCGCCGGCAAAAGAAAAAAGAGAAAAGGAAGAGCAAGAAGATAATCAGTAAGAAGACAATCAAGTTTAGGTGTTCCTCATCTATAATTGATTGTTCTCTTGCTAAATCAAATGTCGGAAAAATTTTTCGAGTTGGAAGAAAAAATAAATTTTAAGTTCAAAAATAAGGACTATTTACTCCAGGCGCTTACTCATCGTTCGTATTTGAACGAAAATCCCGATTGGCGCCTTGAGCATAACGAACGGCTGGAATTTCTCGGGGATGCCGTACTTGAGCTTGTAGTTACGGAATATCTCTATACCAAATACCCCGATCCGGAGGGGGTAATGACTAATTGGCGGGCAGCATTGGTGAATGCCGTTATGCTTTCCAAAATTGCCAGTGAGTTTGATCTGAACAAATTCGTTCTCTTATCTCGGGGCGAAGCCAAGGATACCGGCCGGGCGCGCCAGTATATATTGGCTAACGCTATGGAGTCATTGATAGGGGCGATATACTTAGATCAGGGGTACAATGCTGCCAAAAAGTTCATCTCAAGATTTATACTTAAAGAATTATCGGGGATAATCGAAAATCAATCATATAGAGATGCCAAAAGTCTATTCCAGGAAAAAGCTCAGGACAAGGTAGGCATCACTCCGTCCTATGAGGTTTTAAAAGAGTGGGGGCCGGATCATGCCCGACAATTTAAGGTTGGCGTTTATCTGGACAAAGAATTAATTGCCGAAGGCGAGGGCCTTTCAAAACAAGAGGCTCAGCAAATGGCGGCGTCCGAAGCGCTCAAGAAAAAAGGGTGGTAAGGCGCTCCACCTATCTCTAATTTTGACCGCAAGTCCTCGTCTTCTAAAATCTCCTTAGCTCAATTAGGATTTGTTAGCCAAAATAACAGGTAACCCTCTCTTGTCTCCCAGCCCCACTTTTGAAACAAAAGTGAGGCTGGGCGTTCGACCTCGTTATTTTGGATAAATCCTTAATTCGCTTTCATAAATTTTCTTGACTGCGGTGCGGCAAAATCAGAAATGGGCCGTCGCTCCTTGTTGATTATATAAACGGCTCACATATGTGAGCCGTTGAAAATCGGCTAAAAAGGCCGATTTTTGGTGTTGACATTTTGAGTGAAAAGGAGTATAATTAAATTACGAAGTGAAGCTCTGAAATGGGCTTCCAGAGAGCAATTCCGCTCTTTGAAAAACAGGAGGAATCGTCATGGCCAATATCATGGTCGCAGGCGATTTGTACGAGAGCGTCACCGGGCAATTGTTCGAGATCGGCCGTCAGCTGCGGCAGGTGAACGGCTATCCGTTCGATCCGCTTCAGCTCAAGGCGCATCTCCAGGCAGCCATCGAGGGTAGATTCGGACTCGTCATCGGCAACTTCAAGCGCGACATGCGCAAAGAGAACTGGACGCTTCTGGAAAACGTTTCTCGTCGCATCTCCTCTGTTATTGATGCGGTTTCTTTCCTGAAAGGGAGTGAGAGCTACATCAACAGTGAGAAAATGGTGCGTCGGGCTCGCATGGAGCTTGATGCCAACTACGGACAAGAAGATGCCGAATGGCTTCTGGAGAATCAGGACAAGATTCCGGCGAAGCTCCGGAAGTTCTACCTGGTCTTTCCGGCAACTGCTTGGCGGGACTCGCATGGCTGCTGGGGTGTGCCAGCTCTGAGCTGGGACGGTGGCGGGTGGGTGTTGAATTTCAGCGGACTCGGCCATGACTGGGGCTTCAGCCATCGCCTTGTTCGTCCTCGCAAGTAGTCCTTGGTCTCTCTCAAGGCCCGCATTGTGCGGGCCTTTTCAATTTAGAGCCCTTGATTAAATCTTGATTTTTTGGTACACTCTTTGAGCAATGTTAAGAGTACGTCTACAAAGGACAGGAAAGCGCGGGCAGGCCTATTTTAGAATAATAGTTGCCGAACACACCAAGAAACCAAAAGGCAAAGTTTTGGAACTTTTAGGTTCCTACGATCCTCATAAAAAAGAACTTAAAGTTGAGAAAGACAGAATTGAGTACTGGTTGTCCAAGGGTGCTCAAATCTCGCCTACAGTAAATAATCTGCTTGTAAATAATAAAATATGGGATCGGCCAAAAATGGCGAGTTGGAAACCTAAAGTAAAACCCGTGAGTAAGGCTCCTAAAGCGGAAGCTAAAACGGAAAAGGAAGCCGAAGTGGCTACGGAGGAGGGGTCAGCGAGTGTAGTCGAGCAGCCACCGATAGAAGAACAAGCGTCTGCTAACTAAAAGAGTCCTCAATGGGGCTCTTTTATGTTATTGTAAAATTAAGTTTATGATAGGGGAATTTCTAACAAGTTTTAATTTAATAGGTTTTAGAATCATTAACGACCTGGCTACGCATTGGGCGGGGCTCGATTGGTTTATGATATTTTCTGCCAGATGGCTGGGCTATCTAATACTTCTGTGGATTGTTTGGTGGGCTTTCAAGAATAAGTCCAATTTTAAAAAAATAATTCTTCTCTCGATCGGTTCGGGAATCATGGCCAGATATATCTTTGTAGAGGCGATAAGATATTTTGTATATTCGCCTCGGCCATTTTTAATTCTTGAGAAGGTTAATCATCTAATTAATCATGAGTCATCGTCTTCTTTTCCATCTGGACATACTTCTTTTTATTTTGCTCTTGCCACCGGCATTTATTTTATTAATAAAAAAGCCGGTTCGTGGTTATTAATATCGGCCGGGCTTATCGGTCTTGCCAGAATATATACCGGGGTTCACTGGCCTCTTGATATTATAGCCGGTGCTATTCTTGGTTGGGTTACCGCAATATTAATAAAAAAGATAGTAAAGAAAATTGGTCTCTAAAAACTCTTAAAATTAAAAGAGCCTTTCCGACATCGCTGTCGGAAAGGCTCACGGTATTTGTTCGTCTGAAGCCAGAGATTATGCTGTCGGGTTTTTTGCCCTCCAGACGATTACATTGCCCTCCAGCGCACTGACGAAGTGAAAGCCGAGCAACTGCATGCTTATCATTCCGAGAGCCGCGCGATGTTCGCTCGAGGAAACAACAATAAATCGAGTTAGCTGTGGCTCTACATTGAAATAGTTCGGAATCTTGCAGGCTCCTGCGTAGTACGTTGCTCCTGTTGGGGGCAACATCTCCACCGAGTCCACCAACTCATGTAGTCGGAAGTTCATTGCGCCGGACGTCAAGTGGACCTTCGCAAACTCATCCGGGCCGTCCACAACCAACAAAATGGAACGGCCTTGATCAAATGTATCGTTCTCCTCTAATTCCATAGAAGATTTGCGCTGCTGATCCTCAGTCAGACCGGCTGGAGACATAGCGCCCTCGTGAACCGGCAGTGTGCGGACTAGATAGTAGTTGAGCATGGCTTGCAGCTGCTCATTGACCTTCGGTGTCTGACCAGCAGGTAGAGGCGAAACAGGCCCTGTAATCACAGGCAGTTTGGCCTGTCGCCACGCCTGCATCCCGCCTTCAAGACTCCTAGCCTTTTTGTACCCGAGCATCTGAAGAACTGCCATGCCGATTGCCGCGCGAAGCTCGCTGTTGCAGGCCACCACGATCTCCTTATCCATGGCTGGCAGCACTTGCAGATTGAGGGCCAGTTCGCGCAGGGGGATATTCACTGCGCCCTCGATAAATCCCTTGGCGTAGTCCTCCGGCTGACGAACGTCCACGATGAACGGTTTCGCCTTTACCACATCTTGAGCAGGCACCTGGTTCCAATCAGTCGGCAGATTTGCCAGGAAATCACACACAATTGGCTTGATGTCCAGATCCGCGGCCGTTTGCGACGTGGTCGCAGTCGGCGTGGCAGGGGGTTGTGTCCGGCTGTTGCAGCCGCCGAGCGACAAGACCATCAATACATACAGAAGCAAAAATGGCAGTCGTGACCCGATCGCTGTGCTCAACATTCTGTTTCCCTCTTTCAAGGTACGATTTGATTTTACCCAGACACCGTGTCCAGGTTTTGTTCGAATATATCATAGTATGCTATAAAAGTTAAGAATAACAAAAATCAGCATTTCTGCTGTTTTTTAAATTATTATGAAAATTTTTCTTTTCTGTTTCTGATGTGGTGCCCGAGGTGGGAGTTGGTCACAACTTTTCGCTTCGCGAAAGTCGCAACCCCGCCTCGCGTCGCCCATAGCGACAAGCTCCGGCTTTCAACTCCCACGCGCAGACAAAGCAGTTTGTCTGCTCTCTGTCACAGCTTCGCTGTGCCCGAGGTGGGAGTTGAACCCACAAGTCCGTAAGGACACGCGATTTTGAGTCGCGCGCGTATGCCAGTTCCGCCACTCGGGCAATATATCACATTCTATCAGATTTTAGCCGACTTTTCAATTGCATTTTTAGATGAAAATATTAGAATATAGTTATGGCTCGCGTGATTAGTATTTGCAATCAAAAAGGGGGAGTAGGCAAGACCACGACTTCGGTTAATCTCGGAGCTTATCTTACTGCTATGGGGAAATATGTTCTTCTGGTTGATTTGGATTCTCAAGCAAATGCCACCGTCGGTTTAGGAATTCATCTCGCCGATAATGGTTCGAATATATATCATTCTTTGATAAGCGACCTGAATCCCCAGTTATCAATACGCAGAACGTCTTTATTTGGGTTTGACATATTGCCGGCTGCTCAAAGTTTAGCTGGTGCGACGGTTGAACTGGTTTCGATGGAGGAAAGAGAATTGCGTTTAAAGAAAGTTTTAAACCCCATCAGAACGAGTTACGATTATATTTTAATTGATTGTCCGCCGTCGCTTGGTCTTTTAACCATCAACGCTCTAGTGGCATCGGAAAGAATTATTATTCCTGTTCAGTGCGAATATTATGCACTTGAAGGGTTAAGTCAGCTTTTGAAAACAATAGACCTAGTCAGACAAGGTCTTAATCCCGATTTGCAAGTCCTTGGTGTGTTACTTACAATGTATGATAGGAGAAATCAATTATCTAACCAGGTTTTAAATGAGGTTAGCAAGAATTTTCCCGGAAGAGTATTTAATGCCGTAATTCCGAGAACCGTATCTTTGGCCGAATCTCCGAGTTTCGGCAAAACGATACTTCAGTTCGATCCTTATTCGCGAGCGGCAAAAGCATATCGCCAATTGGCGGAAGAAGTAATAAGATTAACGGGATGAAAAAATTATTTGGACTTGGGAGAGGATTGGGATCACTGATCCCCACGGCAGCCGATACTAATCAACCGGACTCTCAAAAAGAGAATATATTTTATGTTGAAGTAAATAAAGTTAAACCTAATCCAAAACAGCCCCGGCGTGATTTTGACGAGGAAGGATTAAAAGAGCTTGCCAAATCAATAAGAAAGCACGGTATTCTGCAGCCGTTATTGGTATCAAAAGTTGAAGATCCCACGCCGAAAGGGTTGGATGTCTATTACAATCTTATTGCCGGCGAGAGGCGATTAAGAGCTGCCCAAATAGCCGGGTTGCCCCAAGTCCCGGTTATAATCCGTGACGATATGGATGAGGACGAGGATCGTTTAGAAGTAGCTCTGGTTGAGAACTTGCAGAGAAAAGATCTAAACCCGGTTGAAGAAGCCGAGGCATATGGCAACTTATCAAAAGAGTTCGGACTTACTCAGAAAGAGATTGCCGATAAGGTAGCCAAATCGCGCGAATATGTGGCTAATACCGTTAGAATTCTGAATCTTCCAAAAGAAATCATAGCTGCGTTGAGAAGCGATAGAATTTCGCGTTCTCATGCCAAAGCCCTGCTTGCCATAAACGATGCAACAAAACAAAAAGAAGTGTTTGCTCAAATTTTAAGCGGAAAACTTTCATCAAAAGAAACGGAAAATATCGCTTCAAGTACCAAAGGAAAACCTGCAGCCAAAACCGAAAATAAATTTGTAGAACTGGAGAAAAATCTTGGGGATACGCTCAAGGCTCCGGTTCTTATCCGGACTGCCGACAAGGGTGGAAGGATTATCATTAAATTTGCTACCCTAGAGGATCTCAATAAAATCGCAAAATCAATTATTGATTAAGATTTTTTGTTTGACCAAGAAGCATTTAACAAACGGACGCTGGATCCGTTTTTTATTTTTAAATTAGGGCAATCTGCTACGTGAATTGATACACCCCGGTTAAGGGTCATGTATCCCATGATTTTGTGATTTATCGTGGGGTTGCAGCACTTGGCAAATTTATAAAGCAAACCCTTCTGGCCCTGGATAAGGGGTTCTCCACGAGAATCAACCCAGATTATCTTTTTCTTTTCCTTTAATTTGGTTTTTTCTTTCCCTGTTTCTACTTTTTTCGGCTCCCTCTCTTTAAACCAAGATAGGATTCTCCTTTTGGCTTCTGCGGTTTTTACGAATTTTAACCAATCACGTGATGGCCGAGGATCTTTGCCTTTTAATATCTCAACCACGTCCCCATTTTTTAACCCATAATGCAATGAAACTATTTTGCCGTTTATTTTTGCTCCTTTAGTAAGATGTCCGAGCTCGCTGTGAATAGAATAGGCAAAATCAACCGGAGTGGCACCATCGGGCAGATCTTTCACATCCCCGTTGGGAGTGAAAGCAAAAATCCTATTTTTGAAAAAATCTATTTTGATATTGGATAATCCCTCGCCTGGCTTTAGCTCCTCGAGCATCTTTTTAAGTTGAGTGACCCATTGGATTTCTTTGGCGTTGGCTTTGGTGGGTTTGAATTTGCCGCTCTCGCTGTATGCCCAATGAGCGGCGATTCCGTTCTCGGCAAATTCATGCATGTCAGCGGTTCTTATCTGGATTTCGACTATTCTTCCTTTTTCGCAAAAAATTGTTGTGTGGAGAGATTGATAACCGTTTGGCTTAGGAAAGGCGATATAGTCCTTTATATAGCCCGGGAGGGGCTTGTAGTGCTTATGGATTACTCCTAGGGCCTCGTAGCAGGATTTTATATCCGGCACGATAACACGCATTGCCACAAGATCATAAATCTTATCTAAATCCTTTCCGGGTTCTTTCATCTTCTGATACAGACTGTAATAATGCTTAGTTCGGGAGTGCATATCCACGACGGGTATCTTGGCGTCGATAAGGTATCTCTTTATCAACGGTTTGGTTTTATCGATATAGTTTAGGACATCTTTGTATTTATTTTTAACTCTTTTCATTAGTTGGGCGTATTCGGTCGGATAAACATATGGGAAAGCCATGTCTTCTAATTGTCCCTTGAGTTGTCCCATCCCAAGCCGCGCAGCTATAGGAGCGTATATTTCCATAGTTTCGATGGCAACTCTTTTTTGATCGGTTTTACTCAAATATTTTAAAGTCTCCATGTTATGGTATCGGTCGGCCAGTTTTATCAAAACCACCCGAATATCCTCAGCCATGGCGAACATCATTTTTTTCAGAGAATTAAGATGATCAATATGGTTCTTCTTGTTTATTTTGGATTTATCCGAATATTCAATTTTACTTAATTTAGTGACACCATCCACCAAGAAGGTAATCTCTTTCCCAAATTCCTTTTCAAGATCGGCGTGGGTCAGAGAAGTATCTTCGAGAGTGTCATGGAGCAGACAGGCAGCGATGGTAGTTGAATCAAGCCCAAGTTCAGACAAGAAATAAGCAGCGCTCAAGGGGTGAGTAATAAAAGGTTCTCCGGAAAATCTTTTTTGTCCACTATGTGCTTTTTCGGCAACCTTAAATGCCTTATTTATAAGGATTCGGTCAGAGTCGTTAAAAGTCGGCTTCCCGATGATTTTATTGAGGGTATCTTGCATGATTGAAAATCAAGATTTAATGGTCTTATCTTAGACTTGTTTTTCTTAATTTTCAATCGTGGAGCTTTTTATTGGGCTATTTATCCCATGAATTATTATTGACAAAATATATAATTTATATTATATTAAGTGACAGGGTAGTTCTTCTACAACATTCAGGAGGGTAACCATGAGCAAGGCAAGTGGTCGGGTTTTCTTAGTGATTGCACTCGGTGCTTTTATCGGGGGCACAATTGCCATTCAAATGAGCCATATGTTCTGGTGGGTAGGCGCTCTTATTGGCGCAGTTACGGCTTATTTTTCTTACGATGTCAAAACTATTATCTCGGCAATTCCGGTGGCATTTCATCGGACGTGTGTCTGGCAACCAAATAAGAAATGGTGGCAAATTAAACTTTCTGATAGTTTTGCCGGATTGGGCCTCGGTCTTTCTATCGGTTGCGTCCTCCCGTTTTTTCTTCTTTCTGGAGAAAAAGAACTTGTCTATGGTTCTTATGCCATCAGCTACATGATTTATTTAGTGTTTTTTTCAGTTATGTGTTTTTTTGTTGGATTCACTATTGGTTCTAGTACAGAATCTGAGAAGGATCCCGTATTTAATTTTTGGCGAACAAACCCTGTCTATGTATACTGCTGGATTATCCCATGTTTCTTGTTAAGAGCTGTAAGACAACTCGCTCCTCGAATACCAAAGTTAGTGGTCCAATCTCTTGCATTTATCTTACGATTCATAAAAGCATTATTCCTGCTTGTTCACTCGGAGATTCGGCTACTCTGCGCTGTTGATGCAGCATTAGGCACGGCTATCGGCTACTTTGCCGGCAATGCTATTGTTGGCGCTATTGCAGGAGGGCTTTTCGGTGTCGCGAACTACGAATTGATCTCTGTCAGAATGCTCAAACTCGCAAATGCTAAATCGGGGCTCAAATAGCAACGACATGCCATACAAAAACTCCACGTTTTATCGTGGAGCTTTTTTTATCGGACTATTTTGACCCGTTGGAGTTTATCTTTTTTGTATTTCTGCAATTAGGATAATTTGAGCAAGCTAAAAAATCACCGAATTTTCCCGAGCGGATAACCATCTTCCCTCCGCACTTATCACAAACCTCCTTGGTTTCGACGGGAGGTTTTTTATCTTCTTTAAGAATATTTTTACACTCCGGAAAGTTAGAGCAAGCGGTAAACGGTCCATATCGACCCGTTTTCTCAACCATATCTCCTCCGCACTTTTCACATTTTTGTTTTGTTTTTTCTATGTTTGGCATCTTTATTTTTTAATTTTGGATTTATAATTTCTGGTTTTGGGCGGTTTCTCTTGCCAGGATTTTAAAGCATCAGCCAACTCAGATTCGCTTTCCGGTTTTTTATTCATTAAGAATGTGCAATCAGGCCAACGGGAGCAGGCATAAAAAACTTTACCGCGTCCCCTAGATTTTTTCTCTACAACATCGCCGATTTTGCAATTCGGGCATTTGAAACCGGTTTTATTTTGGATCTTAAGGATTCCCTTACATTTTGGATAGTCCAAGCATCCTAGGAAATAACCGAACCGGCCACGCTTAACCCCCATCGGTTTACCGCATATCGGGCACTTCTCACCCTCTGTTTTCTCTTCTAACTCTTTAATCTTAGCGGCTTCTTCGGGCAGGGGCAGAGTAACCTTACTACCCGGTTCGGGGCAAGCTAAAAACTTACCCATTCGGCCGAATTTAATCAACATCATCTTGCCGCAATGAGGGCAGGGCGTTTCGGAGACAACGATCAACTTCTCAACACTCTTCATTTTTTCGGCCAGATTTTTTTTGAACGGCGCATAGAACTCTTCAATTACCGGTACCCATTTTATTTTACCTTCGGCGATGTCATCCAACTCTTCTTCAATGTGCGAGGTAAAATTAATATCAATAACTTCCGGGAAATTCTCAACCAGCATATCGTTAACGGAAAAACCAATCTCGGTGGGTTTATATTTTTTATCGTCTTTCTCCACATAGCCACGTTCCTGGATTGTAGCCAGTGTCGGAGCATAAGTAGATGGTCGGCCAACGCCATAAGTTTCCAAAGCTTTAATTAGTGATGCGTCGGTATAACGCGGAGGCGGTTCGGTAAAATGTTGGTCCTTGATTAAATCAATTAAGTTTAAAATTTCCTGCGGCGATAATTCCGGCAACTGTCCTTCTTCGTAATCGACATCATCGTCCATCTCATCGTCATCCTTGGTTTCGGTATAGACCCGGATAAAGCCATCAAATTTAATAACTTGACCATTGGCTCTGAATATATATTTTGGTCCAGCGGAAATATCTACTGCGGTTTGGTCTAAGATAGCCGGCTGCATTTGGCAGGCCAAAGTGCGTTTCCAGATTAGGTCATAAAGTTTAAGTTGGCCAGCTTCTAAATGTCTCGCCAAGCTTTCAGGCAAACGCGATAAATCAGTTGGTCGGATGGCTTCATGGGCCTCTTGAGCGCCTTTAGATTTATTCTGATAGAAGCGGGGCTTATCCAGACAATAATTATCGCCGAAATTGTTTTTAATTACTTTCTGAGCTTGATCTAGGGCAATTTGAGAAATATTAAGGCTATCAGTTCGCATGTAGGTGATAAAGCCGGTCTCATAAAGACGTTGGGCTAAAATCATAGTTTGCTTGGCCGAAAAACCTAGTTTTTTGGAAGATTCCTGCTGGAGAGTAGAAGTAGTAAAAGGCGGGGCTGGGATACGATTAATCTCTTTTTTATTAACTTCGATGACTTTATATTTCGCGCCTTCCAAATCCTGAATAAACTTTTTAGCTTCGGACTCGTCTTTAATCGCCAGACGATCCAATGCAGTATCGCTGGCCTTAATCAATCGGGCTTTGAATTTTTTATCTTCATCTTCCTTAGATAGATTGGCCTCAACAGACCAATATTCTTGAGGGACAAATTTTTGAATTTCTCTTTCGCGCTCTACTACCAGACGGACAGCAACACTTTGAACACGGCCGGCTGAGAGGCCGGACCGGATTTTTTTCCAAAGAAAAGGAGACAATTTATAGCCGACGAGGCGATCCAGGATGCGTCGAGCCTGCTGAGCGTCCACTAAGTTTTGATCCAGGTCGCGAGGATGATCGATCGCTTCTTTAATTGCCGATCCGGTAATCTCATGGAAAACTACTCGTTCAACTTTTTTAACATTTGTTTTTTTGTTCAAGCCCAACGCGTAAGCTAAATGCCAGGCAATAGCTTCACCTTCACGATCCGGATCAGTGGCTAGGATGATAGTATCAGCTTTCTCAGCCGACTTTTTTAACTCATCGACGGTTTTCTTGGATTTAGCCGGAATGACATATTCAGGTTCAAAACTATGTTCTATATCAATACCTAAGTTTTTTTTAGGCAAGTCACGAATGTGACCGAAAGATGACTTAACGATAAAATCACTCCCGAGAAAACGGGAGATTGTCTTAGCTTTAGTTGGTGATTCTACGATTACTAAATTCATTTTCTTCTATATTTTCCGTTGCCTAGATTTTTTATCCGACCGGTTATCTCCAATATTGATAATGTTGCCATAGCTTTAGGAACTTGTATATCGGAAAGTTCGACTATTCTGTCAACACTCATAGCCGTACCGTCATTTAATAATTCAAGAATTTTATTTTCGGTTGGATCATTGGTTGCTGTCTGCTGCTTCTTATTAAAAGATTCTTGGTCGTATCCGTATTCATTAATAATATCACGAGCCGAAGCAACAAGTTTAGCTCCGTTGCGGATTAATGAATTGGGACCGATCGATTTGGCGGAAAAAATACTGCCTGGGATGGCAAATACGTCCCTATTTTGTTCCAGAGCGTATTGCGCGGTAATAAGGGCTCCGCTTGATTGATCCGCTTCTACCACCAGTATACCCCGAGACAAGCCGCTAATAATACGGTTTCTCTGAGGAAATGTCCATTCAGTTGCCCTAAAACCGGCAGGGTATTCGGAAATAATTAATCCGTCTTTCTTTAATATCTCCGTCGCTAAACGAATATGATTGCTTGGGTAAATTGTTTTGTCATCTATTCCGGAACCGAGAACCGCTATTGTTTTGCCGCCAAATTCAACTGTGGTTTGGTGGGCGATACCGTCTATCCCAAGAGCGAGTCCGCTTACTATAGTAAATCCGACATCAATCAAGCTCCCGACTATACTTTGAGTTGCTTCTTGCCCGTAGGAGGTATATTTGCGTGAGCCAACTATCCCAAAACACTCGCTTTGTAAAAGTTCTAAATTTCCTCTGCAATAAAGTTTTTTCGGAGGATCTGGTATCTCTGAAAGAAGTTTCGGCCATGCTTTATCTTCTGGCTGGAGTTCGGTTATTGAAAAATCGGACATTAAGAAAAAGGATACGAAGGTTTTCATTTTAAGTCAATTTGTGTATACTTAAAAAATAAATTTAATTTCCAATTCACATATGTATTTATCGGTAATTATTCCGGCGTATAAAGAAGAAAAACACATAAAGGGGACCATTGAATCAATCAATAGATATCTTTCCGGCAGAAATTTTGAATATGAGATATTGGTTGTTACCGACGGTTCGAAAGATAACACTAACGGCATCGTTCGGTTATTGCTCCCGTTAATCCCTACTCTTCGATTGCTCGATTATGATCAAAACAGGGGGAAGGGATATGCTGTCCGTCAAGGCATGCTTAAGGCCCAAGGTGATTATCGGCTTTTTACCGATGCCGATAATGCAACAACAATTGATCATATAGAAAAGATGATGCCGTTCTTTGAACAGGGTTACGATGTGGTTATTGGCTCCATAGCTTTAAAAGGGAGCACCGTAGCTAGTGGTTCCGAGCCGTTATGGCGAAGGGTGTTTGGCACAATGGGTAATTTGTTTATCCAAATAATGGCTGTTCCCGGTATTTATGATACTCAAAGAGGATTCAAGATAGTTACGGCCAAGGCAGCCGAAGATATATTCCCGAAAATGACAATAGATAGATGGGGTTTTGATATAGAGATGCTCGTTTTAGCCAGAAAATTTAAGTACAAGATAAAAGAAGTGCCTGTCAACTGGAAGAACGATCCCAATAGTCACGTAGGATTAAAAGCATATCTCCAGGTTTTGATGGAAACGGTTAAAATAAGGTGGAATCTTCTGACGGGGAAATACAATAAATAAAATGCTTAATGAATTAAGACAAGATTTAGTTTCCGGTGACTGGGTTTTGTTTGCGACAGGCCGGGCCAAGGGTCACATAAAGAAAGAAAATAAATTTTACCAGCCGAAAGAGAAATGCCCCTTTGAAGATCTTCTGGCAAGCGGCAACGAAAAGCCGGTTATGGTTTTCAATAATGGAGAAAAATCCGACTTGGAAAATTTTATATCTGGCCAGTGGTCTACTGTGGTAGTCCCAAACAAATCTCCGGCTGTTAAATTTAGCACTAATCCTTCGGTTATAAAGAGAGGGCCGTTCAATACAATGTTAGCCGTCGGCTTTCATGACCTTGTAATTACCAGAGACCATGATAAAAATTTTTCCAATTTTACAACAGAAGAGACCTCGGAAGTACTTACGATTTATCGTGATCGATATCGGGAGATTGCCCAACAGGATTACGACAAATATATATTAATATTTCACAATCACGGGTTGGCTGCCGGAGGAACTGTTTATCATAATCATTCTCAAATTCTTTCGACTCCGGTATTACCGCCGGAAATATTCGGCAGTATTGCCGGTGCGGAAAATTATTATCGAAAACATAAAAAGAAAGTTCACGAAGTCATGCTTGAGTGGGAGATAGGGGAGAAGAAAAGAATCATTTACGAGAATGAGGAATTTATCTGTCTTTGTCCGTTTGTCTCCAGGACGCCTTATGAGACCAGGATATTTCCTAAAAAATATAATCCTCATTTCGAATCAATCTCCGACAATCAAATCCCACTTTTAGCCCAAGCACTAAATAATATTCTTAAGAAGATGGATAAAGCTCTGGATGACCCGGATTTTAATTTCTATATTCATACCGCTCCCTCAGAAAATAATCCCCAATCCGATAACGAATTTTATCACTGGCACATAGAGATCGTACCCCGCCTTTCCGTTGTCGGCGGTCTTGAACTGGGCACTGATTTATACTTGAATGTTATTGATCCGGACGACGCAGCCGATTTATTCCGTAAAACCGACTTGTAGTGAGTTTTTTTCGAATCTATGTTTGATATTATCTCCTATATCAGCGCTTGGGCGCTTGAAATTATTAACACTACCGGCTATGTCGGGATTTTTATTTTATCGGCCTTAGAAAGTATGGCGATTTTGATTCCATCAGAAGTGGTTCTCCCGTTTTCGGGTTTTCTTGCTGCTGGTGGGAAATTCAGCCTTTGGGGTGTGGTTATAGTGGCTACTCTGGCTAATCTTACTGGTTCGATTGTTTTATTTCTTGTTGGCAGGAGCGGAGGAAGGTGGATACTTGAACGTTACGGCAAATATATCCTGATTCTTAAAAAGGATCTTGATACTGCGGACAAATGGTTTTCCAAACATGGTGCGGCTACTGTCTTTTTTGGGAGGATAATCCCGGTAGTAAGAACATTCATCTCCTTGCCTGCAGGAGTTGCAAAGATGAGCATAGCTCGTTTTTCTTTATTTACATTTTTAGGTGCGTTGCCCTGGAATTTTGCACTTGCTTTATTAGGGTTTAAAACAAAAGAAAACTGGGACCTATTCTACGGCTATTTTGAGAAAGCTAAAATTCTCATTGTGATAGTAGCGGTAGTCTTTGTCTGTTGGTATATCTGGAAACATTTTAGAGGAAAATATGCCTAAAAAATATGTAGTGGCAAACTGGAAGATGAATCCTCAAACGCTTGCCGAAGCCGAACAGATTTTGGATTATATTAACGACTACCTTGAATCTATGGGTGAAAAAGAACTTTCTTTGGTTTTTTGTCCGCCTTTTGTTTTTCTGGAAGAGGTGGGGAAAATTTTGCGGACATCCCATCTGGAACACCAATCGGAGCTTGGCGCTCAGGATATTTTTTGGGACGATCAAGGCGCGAATACCGGAGAAGTTTCCGGGCCGATGCTTTCAAAGCTTGGTGTGGAATATGTGATAATCGGACATTCTGAAAGGCGATGGAAGTTGGACGAGTCGGATGAAATAGTTAATAAAAAATTAAAAGCCGCGTTAAGAAACGAACTTACCCCGATAGTATGCATAGGAGAGAAAGTCCGTGATGATAATTTCAAAGAGTTTATCAAGAACCAAGTTTTGGCAACTTTCGCTGGATTATCTGCTGACGAGATAGGCAAATGTTTTATTGCCTATGAACCGGTCTGGGCGATTTCTTCTAACCCTAATTCGCATCCGGATAAGCCCGAGGATACGCTTATCGCGATTGAAATAATAAAAAATATATTAATTGAAAATTGGAAATTGAAAACTGAAAATTTGCCCCTTATATTATACGGCGGTTCGGTAACATCTAAAAACGCAAAAGATTTTCTCTCAATTAACGAAGTCGTCGGTGTCCTCGTCGGTGGTGCGAGTGTTAATAAAGAGGAATTTGTGGGGATATTAAAATTAATTTAATCTATAATAAGCAAAATGAAAACTCTTCGCGATATTACCGACTTGAAGGATAAGAAAGTTTTATTGCGGGTAGATTTTGATGTACCTGTATCGGATAAAAATGAAATCGGGGAAGTTTTCAGAATTAAAAAACAAAAGGAAACACTGGATTATTTGATTGAACATGGAGCCAAGGTTATTATGGTTGCCCATATTTCGGCTGTTAATTCTTTTGCCGATTTGATTCCGCAACTGCATATACTGCTTGGCTACGAGATCGGCTTTATCAAATCAATTACCAATATCGCCGAGTATTTAGAAAACTATGCCGTACCTTTATTATTAGATAATATCCGCCAAAACGAAGGCGAAGAAGAAAATGACGAGGGACTTGCCCTGAACTTATCGAAGGGATTCGATCTCTACGTAAACAATGCCTTTGCAGTTTGCCATCGAAATCATGTTTCGGTATCTGCAATTACTAAATTTCTGCCCAGCTATGCCGGTTTTTTAATTGAAGAGGAAGTCGCGCAATTAAGCGGGGTTGTGAATGCGCCGAAAGATGGAAAAGTAATTATTGTAGGCGGAGCTAAAGCGTCAACCAAAGTGCCGGTTATTAAAAATTTGATTAATAAATCAGAGACTGTCTTGCTCGGAGGAGTGGTAGCCAACGATGTACTTAAAGAAAAGGGGCAAGATGTTGGGAGCTCAACGGTTGACAATAATATTCATGAATTGTTGGAAGGACTTGATTTAAACGATTCGCACTTAATCATACCGAAAGATTTTACTGTTTTTGATAATAAAATTCTTGATATCGGCGATGGAACAATGCGGCAGTATATTGATATAATTGGTAAGGCAAAAATGATTATTTGGAACGGCCCCTTAGGATTATTTGAGAATCCCGTTTTTGCCAAAGGGACAAACGAGATAGCTAATGCCATTGTTACATCAACGGCGTTTAAGGTTGCCGGTGGAGGCGATACCGTTTCGGCAATTAATAAATTGGGAATTTTAAATAAATTTGATTTTGTTTCCACCGGCGGGGGAGCGATGCTTAGATTCTTGGCGGGAAACAAATTGCCAGGTCTTGAGGGGTTAGGATATTATAATTAGCAGTGAGGTCAAACGGAAATTTATTTATGATTTGGCCAAACGAACTATGAATAATCAAAAAATATCAAAAGATATTTTAATAATTTACCACGGTGAATGCCCCGATGGTTTCAGTGCAGCCTGGGTAGCTTGGAAAAAGTTTGGGGACAATGCTGATTATATATCCGCGCATTTTCAGGAATCTCTTCCGGATGGTTTAGTGGATAAAGAGATATATATTCTTGATTTTTCTTTTCCAAAAGATCTTATGGCTGAAATTGTAAAAAATAACAAAAAGGTCATAGTAATTGATCATCATAAGAGCGCCGAAGAATCGGTCAAAATGGCTCATGAGTATATTTATGAGATGAATCGCTCGGGCGCGATTTTAGCTTGGCAGTATTTTTATCCGGATTTAACTGTGCCGTGGCTACTGAGATATATCGGTGATAGGGATATATGGAAACTTGAGCTACCCGATACTTTTACTATGGGTCTAATGCTTGATACATTTGATAAAAATTTTGAGACATGGAGTCGACTAGCTGAAGAACTTGAAGATGAATCGACACGTAAGCAATATATTGAACAAGGGAAATTAATTCAGAAATACGAGAGCAAGGTGATAGAAGATATCTCTAAGCTCAACAAGGAGATAGTTGAATTTGAGGGCTACGAAACTTATGCTGTTAATGCCCCGCATTTTTTTGCATCTCAAATAGGTCATACTTTACGCAAAGAAAAGCCTCCGATTGCTATTATTTGGCAATGGTCAAAAGGTAATATTAATGTATCTTTACGATCGGATGGGAGTGTTGATGTTTCCGAAATAGCCAAGAAATACGGTGGAGGAGGTCACAAAGCTGCGGCGGGATTTGAGCTTAAAAAAAGTTTAGATTTCCCGTGGAAATCATTAGAATTATGAAAAATAAAATCATTATCCATACCGACGGAGGTGCTCGAGGGAATCCTGGCCCTTCCGCCATAGGTATTGTTATTGAAGGTGATTCAATCGGGAAGAAAGAATATGGAGAATATCTGGGAGAGGCGACAAATAACGAAGCCGAGTACAAAGCGGTGATATTCGCTTTGAAAAAATTAAAACATCTGATTGGTTCTGCAGAATCGAAAATAAATGATGTTGAGATAGTGCTCGACAGCGAACTTTTAGAAAAACAGCTGAACGGCGAATACAAAATAAAAGAGAAAAACCTCCAACACTATTTTGTCGAGGTTTGGAATATTAAATCGGATTTCGGCTCGGTCAGTTTCAAGCATGTAAGAAGAGAAGAAAATAAAGATGCCGACAGGATAGTTAATCAAATTCTCGATCGGGAGGGGAATAAACTGAATATTTAAACCAAAAACCGCTTTCGCGGTTTTTGGTTCTTGCAAACAATAAGCCGAATTCTGTCGTGGGCAATCATTTATCTGGGCTTATTATTACTAATAAGCTCAAGCGGTCTACTTTTCTTTTCACCTCATCGGTGAAAGTTTGACCTTGCACTCGGGTAAGTATTTAGCCGTTTCACCCCCGATCTTTTTATCCCTGATCGGGGCTAAGCTCGTTGATGATATTAGTCAACAACTTGGGATTCGCCTTCCTTAAGCTTTCGCTTCAGGACGTCTCTGATCGCAACTCTCGCATTACTGCGTACGGGCGTTACCCGTTACCTTGCTCCTTGTGTAAACACAAGGGAGTGTTCGGACTTTCCTCCGCGAAGCACCTCGCCATAGCCTTAGCGACGGCGGGCCCTCACAGCGATTACCTAGTTTGCAAGAATACATCCATTATACACTAATTTTGAGAGATTGAAAAGAGGGAGATTCTGTGGTATTTTGACCCCAGATAAAATGAAAAAAGCCGATTTATTCTTCAATGTTCTGCGTTTACCGGTTGATTTCGTAATGTTATTGGCAGCCGGACTGGTAACTTATATTTTCAGAACCCAAATACTTGATGCATTCAGGCCGGTACTTTTTGAATTCAACCTGCCCTTAGCCAAGTATTTCTATCTCGTCCTTTTCACGTCAATGCTTTTTCTTATTTCTTATGCTGTTTCCGGTCTTTACTCAATGAAGACTAGAATAGGCAGGGCAGAAGAGTTTGTGAAGATTGTTATTGCTTCTTCTGCCGCGGTAATGATTCTTATCATATATATTTTCTTGAGACAGGAACTGTTTAATTCAAGATTCTTGGTTCTGGGAGGATGGTTCTTCGGAATAATATTTGTTGCCATAGGTCGTATATTTGTCAGAAATCTGCAAAAATTTTTGGTATCTAATCGCGATTTCGGAATTCATAAAGTAGTGGTAATCGGAGACGATGAGATGGCGGCGAAGATAATAGAAGAAATTCAAAACAATCCTCAATCCGGCTATAGATTGGCAAAACATCTGATAAATCCCAAGGTTGCCGAAGTAGGTTCTGCTATCGGAAACTTAGAAGTGGACGAGGTGTTTCTTGCAAACCCGAACTATCCTTCAGATAAAGTAGTTCAGCTTATAGAGTTTTGCAACGAGAATCATCTGATTTTCAAATTTGTTCCGAATATTTATCAAACCTTTACTACCAATATCGACATCGACAATTTCAATGGTTTACCGCTTATAGAACTAAAGCGTACTGCTCTTGATGGCTGGGGCAGGGTGATTAAGAGAGTTATCGATATTGTCACTGCAGTTGTCGGTTTAATCCTAATATCTCCTCTTGTTGCCATAGTGGCGTTTGTTATTAAATGGGAAACGGCTGGACCGGTATTTGTACGATTAAGGCGGATAAGTCGTAACAAAGAGTTTGCTCTTATAAAGTTTCGTTCGATGGTTAGGAATGCGGAAGAATTAAAGCCCTACCTTGCTGTTTTTAATGAACGGCAGGATGGCCCGTTATTCAAGATAAAAAACGATCCCAGGATAACCAAAGTAGGCAAATTCATAAGGAAATATAGGATTGATGAGCTTCCTCAATTTTGGAACATTCTAAGAGGGGATATAAGCTTGGTTGGGCCGCGTCCTCATCAACCCGACGAGATAAACAGATATGAGAAGCATCACAAAAGGGTCTTGGCTATTAAAGCCGGAGCTACCGGGTTGGCACAGGCCTCGGGAAGCTCCGATCTGCCCTTTGAGCAAGAAGTTGCACTTGACACGTTTTACATAGAGAATTGGTCCATGTTTTTGGATCTGAAGATTATTCTTAAAACTATATTTAAGGTTTTTACCGACAGGTCTGCAGTATAAAACAATAAATGAAAATTGCTTTTGTCCATGAATACTTGAATCAGTTTGGAGGAGCTGAAAGAATGCTTCAAGTTTTATGTTCTCTTTATCCGGAAGCCCCAATCTATACATTACTATATGATAGAAATTTGACCGGAGGGGTATTCGACGACAAAGTTATTTATACTTCGTTCCTTCAGAAAATACCTTTTGCAAAAAAGCATCACCGGGTGTTCCCGTTATTAATGCCCTTAGCCATGGAGCAATTCGATTTCTCCGGATACGATACGGTGATATCCATATCCGCCTCTTTCGCCAAAGGTATCTTAACGAAACCCGGGACAAGACATATTTGCTATTGTCTGACACCGCCCCGATTCCTTTGGGATGATAGCCAAAAGTTTGTTGAGGAATTCGGCTATTCGTCGATAGTCAAAAAATTTCTTCCCCCTTTTATTACTTATCTAAGAATGTGGGATCAGGAAGCGTCAAGAAGAGTTGATGATTTCTGGGCAATATCAGATTTCATTAGAGAGAGGATAGAAAAATATTATCGTAAGCCATCTGCTATTATTTATCCGCCCGTTAATGTGGCGAAATTTAACTTGTCAGAGAAAAAAGGGGATTACTTTTTTATGGCCGGTCGGCTTGTCTCGTATAAGAGATTTGATTTAGCAGTTAGGGCTTTCAATAAACTGAACTTGCCGCTTAAAATTGTAGGAACCGGACCGGAATTAACCAAGTTGAAGAAAATTGCCAAAAAGAACATCGAGTTCCTTGGTCTGGTATCGGATCGGCAACTGGCAGATTTGTATGCTAGTTCTAAAGCTCTGATATTCCCACAGGAAGAGGATCTGGGGATAGTACCGCTAGAAGCTATGGCTTCTGGTAGGTCGGTAATAGCCTATAGGGCGGGCGGAGCATTAGAAACGATAATCGATGGTCAAACAGGGATATTTTTCGATGAACAAAGCGAGAAGTCGATAATTGATGCTATTGCAAGATTTAGTAAAATGAAATTTAATCCGAAGCTATGCAGAAAAAGAGCGGAGGAATTTGACGTAGAAGTGTTTAAGAAAAAAATACTTGGAAAATTAGAATAATTTTATGCGAATAGGTATCGATATCAGGGTTCTTGGGTCGCATCTAAAAAGTGGCGTTCAGGAATATACCGAGAATCTTTTAGCCCATATAATTGCCGGAAATCCCGAGATTCAATTCAAGCTTTTTTATTCTGGAGATTCTTCTTTGCTGGGAAAATACGATTGGATCAATTTGAGCAATGTAGAAGTTGTTAAGAGCCCCATCTCTAATAAATTAATTTTTGCATCATCATGGCTATTTAATTATCCGAAGCTTGATGATCTTGTCGGGGGAGTGGAAGTGTTTTTTTCCCCGCACTTTCTCATGGCGCCGTTGAACTCATATTGTCGGAGAATTACAACTTTTCATGATCTTTCATATTTGCGCTTCAGAGAGTTCTTTTCCTTAAGGCGTGTTTTTTGGCACCGTCTCCAGATAGGGTCGTTTAGTCGAGTTGATCCGCCTAATAAAATAATAGCCGTATCAGATTCAACCAAATATGACCTTATCGATAAATACGATATAGATCCCGAAAGAGTTGAAACAATTTATTCAGGTATCTCTGGTGATATGACAAGACCGTTGCAGGAAGAGCTGGATGTATTCAGGAAGAAGAACAATCTTCCCGAAAAATTTATTCTATTTCTCGGTAAGCTGGAACCAAGGAAGAATATCCCCGCGCTAATAAAGGCTTTTAATCTAATTAAAGATTCTAAAGATTTTGACGATCTGCATCTGGTCATTGTCGGAGCGAAAGGCTGGTTGTTCAAAGATATTTTTAACGAAGCGGAGGGGTCACCTCAAAAAGCAAAAATAATCTTTAAGGGTTATATAAACGACGAAGATAAGAAATTTTACTATTCCTTAGCATCGGCGTTTGTATATACATCTTTTTTTGAAGGATTTGGTTTCCCTCCGCTTGAGGCAATGGCATGCGGAACGCCGGTTATAGCATCCAACAACTCCTCTTTGCCGGAAGTAGTGGGAGATGCCGGTTTACTGATAGATCCATATAACGCTGTGGATATCTCGATAGCAGTCAAAAGCATCCTAACCGACCCCTCTTTTAGAAACTCACTTGTAAAAAGGGGTCTCCAAAGAGTTCAAGGCTTCTCCTGGGAGGAGTGTGCCAGAAGGACTCTCGATTTACTAAAAAATGCCTAAAATGTATTACTCTTTATTAATGTTTGATAATCTTTTAGCGTCTTATTTAAATTTACAATACCAGAAGATAAACATTTTATAATCTATAATTTGAGCTATCTTATCGGATTAGTGAATAATCAATTTTGGGGTTCGGTTCAGGGGTCCTTCTGCCTAAAAAAGCTCTCTTTTCCGGTCTAAAATATGTATTGATCTTGGGCTTTGCTTGAATTATCCGATAGTTATATAATTAAGGTATAACCTGGTTATCTCGTAATCTCGTGATACCTCGAGATACGTTCAGCTCTTTAAAATTTTGTGCATTGCATGGAGCTTTTGTTCCATCAGATGGCGGACGATTTAAAACAACTAAAAAGAGGAAATGGGGAATTTACTATTCCTCCTGGTTATTTTTCCTTAAGTGAGCTTGCTGACAAGTATGGATATTCTAAGGATTATATAAGTTGGCTGGCCAGAAGTGGAAAAATCGAAGCGTTCCAGAAAGGGAATAAGAATCAATGGTTCGCTCCCGAATCTTCTTTAAAGAAATATCAGCTGGCAAGTAAAATGATAGACGTCGGCAAGGGATACCTGCCTCTCAAGTTGTTGTCTAAAAAGTACGGATACGCGAAGGATTATCTTGGTTGGCTGGCCAGAACCGGAAAGGTCGAGGCCGTAATGGCAAGTAATAGTCAGTGGTTTATCAAAGAGCAATCTCTCAAGGGATATCGTCTTCAGATAGTTTCAATCAGAGAAAAAAGATCCGCCCCCCAGAACAAAGTTCCGCTTCTCCAAAAAGAAGCAATAGTTCTTTTCAATGAAGGTTCCTCCAATGCATATCCCGAACGAAGCCGCGAGGGCTCGCAGCGCGCCTCTGCTTCGTACGGGACAGATAAAACAGTCGAAGAGAAAGAGGAGCTGACATCCAGGTTAAATACCGTCTTTAAGGCATTAATGCTTTTGGGCGGTATTTTAATTTTCACTCTGTCTGCTCCGTATCTCTCGGAAGAGACATTGGTCAAAGTAGACAAGAGCGAAATATTAGTCACCGG
>Ga0265297_10000358_pt1 | contig 144334 bp, 229 predicted proteins | sample Munlanlwell13791_FD_192502 | JGI IMG/M metagenome (GOLD analysis project Ga0265297, IMG submission 192502) | Leachate microbial communities from a municipal landfill in Southern Ontario, Canada - Leachate well 137-91 | ecosystem: Engineered > Solid waste > Landfill > Unclassified | place... | reverse complement strand
TGATTGTGTTCCATAAGTTTTTGTATTATGTGTTTACCTACTTCCATTTTAAAAACCTACTACTTTCTATTCAAAATTAAATCTCGATGTACTTTAATTACAAATTGCTCAATTGTGTTGAAGTCTGGTGTGTTTGGGAGTTTACTCTTTTCGTATGTTTCTTCTGTTTCTTTCTCTAATTTGTCAGAGAGTTCTAATACTTGTCCTAATTCATATTTACCTGTGCGTATATCAATGAGTAAATCTTTGTATTCTAAAGGAAATTTTAAGTATCCAGTAGATAATAATTCAATTCCTTCTTTCATTAATCTAATTAAATGTGATCCAAACTTCACGTCATAGTGGTATCTCTCTACTAATTCTTTCCTATTACCAAACGTCTGCAATCTTCTTTGGAGATTCTCTTTTGCTTTCTTACATTTAAATGCTGCTGGAATATTAACATCACCCACTCTAATAATATCCTTCTTCCTTTCAAATAGAGGATGTTGTATATCTAACACAAATTCGAGTTCTTCATGTCTTTCAAGAAAGCTGATTGCTTCATTAATCTTCTCATAATTTTCCAGTTTAATTACCATCTTGTGTTTTTGTGAAAAAGCATAACCAAGAAATCGATGCTTGATATTTTTGGATGGAAAACTCATATTATAAGAAAGAAACTCTGATCCTATTTTATTTATGAAATTGACATTTTTATAGTCAACAAACATTATTTCTATAATATTAGGATTGTTATCTAATGCTAACCTTGCAAACTTGTGCAAAGTATATGCAGTATAATCAATTGCATCTTTAGAGTTCTTACCATCTTGTTGCTTAGACTTTGTTGAAATATCTACTTGTTCTATTCTTTTAAATCCAAGAATGTAATCTTCTGTAGGTATAAATATACCAACGAAATCTTCATCAGAAGATTCCAAATTGGTCCCATATAAATGGCTACCAACTCTTACTTTCAGTATTGAATTTTCAATTGCTATTTCTTGCTCAGGCATAATTACACCGGGTGTATTCCTCTAAGTCTTTTTTTCCCCCACTGTATTTCTTCATAGTGGTCGTACTCTTTAGAAATAAAGAGTAAGTTTGCTCTAATGTATCTCATCTTTTTCAAATTTTGAAAAGTCTCATTAACATGTTTATATAGTTCACTAATATAGATGCTTGCTCCTTTTTCTACCCAAATATATTTACCATTTTTGGCAGTTAGAAATTTTATTAGATTAGGATTTGCATTATGCCAAATAATTCCTTTATCAAAACATAATCCTCCGTTGTGATAAAGATTTACTGCTTGATCAATAAAGGCAGTATTTGGTATTTTTTTATATTGAGATGCGACTGTTGCAATATACATCCATTGTTTACCCCCCAAAGAAGATCCTATTCCCCATCCTTTAGAGAAAAGATCTTTCATAATTTCTAAAGAGGAGAATGGTTCATAGCGTGTTACAAATCTGTAACACTCAAAGCGGCCATGGGGAAGTTGATCTGTTAATATATAATTACAGTTACCATAACAATGTCTAGCTTCACCAAAACATATTAGTGTTAAATAATCAAAAATAGCATTAGCTGTATTATCTATGTATTTTTGATTGAAATATTCAAAATCTTCTGCTTTCTTCTCAATAAATCTTTTTCTTAAGAAACTAACTCGATTATTACTTATTATTTCATTTAGTTTTACTTTTAGAGACTCGGCCATATAAAATGAAGTTACTGTTGTACTGAAACATCTTGATATATTTGAAAGTGTTGGCATTAATTACCTCCACGAATGAGTTAGAGGAGAATGAACTACTCCTCTAACTCATGTTAGTTGTTTATGCAGCAGCAAATTTCAGAAGATCATCACTTTTAACGTCAAGAACTGCTCCATAATTTCTGTTGTGCTGTGGCCCTTTTATTTGGATATGAATCCAGTTGTCTGGGTATACTCGGAATTGCATAGGTACATATGCACGATCTGTTACAAGTGATGTTAAGGAATGTGTACAACTCTCCATAAATTTTATGAAGTGGTCAGCAACTGGTATATTAGTTGCTACTCCATAATCTCTATTGATATATGGTCCTTTGCCTTGAATATGGAGTTTCCCATCTCTTATTCTACCTTGAATGACGATATAATCCTTACCACTTTCTGCTAGACTTTTCTTAAATTCTTTATTCATTTCTTGTCTCCTTTGGTTGCATTTATTTTTGGCCACTGCGTAAAATTACCTGTTTCATCATCATATCCATAGTGTACAAATTTTCCACTATATACTGATGGACGCCAAGCTGGTTTTATGTGTGAAGTATCTATATTGCAAATCTCTTCTATGTAGTTAATTTGACGTTGTGACTCTACTGCCTCCTCACAGTAATGTTTACGGATAAAGGTTATTGGATCTTTCTCTTTTAGAATTAGATTGCATAAAATAGATAATGCAGTTCCAGTTCTACCATGACCACCCACACAAGCAACAACTATATCCCTCCTTTCTTTTCTTAGAGAATTAACTAACTCTATCCAAAACGCTCTTGGTAGATCTGGTGCTCCTTGATCATCCCAATCTATTTTTATTTTTTTGACATTATATCTTTTAGATAATCTGAATAAAGCTCTTATACCGGATACTTCTATAGTTTGGTCTAGATTTATTCCGACATCTATAAGGATTTGATGCTTTTCTACCTTTACTCCTTTTGTTCTTCCTCCTCCAAAGAATTTTATTTGGGAAATTGGATCTTTGAAAGCAAAGACTGTACCTTCATGACATTTAGTGGTAGAGAAATTGTACATTGTTAACCTACCTTTCTGGGATAAGAGTTTGTGAATTGATATAGCTTATGATTTATTTCGTTGAAGGGGTATGGAAAAATATAATTCGTTCTAACAGTCTGAGTCTCAAAAAAATATTTACGATCAAACTGGATAACTTCTATAAAATTGCTGATTTTAAATTGGTTTGCTGTTGGAATTGCATTTGATCTTAGTTGAGCAAGTGTTAAGCTTGCAATGTATGATGTTGGAATTATGTCTTTATATGTGATAGAGAGGAGTTTTGTTGGTTTTAGAGGTCTAGTAGATATATAAGCATAAGCATCAAAAAAATGATCTAACTGTTGATTAAAACTCTTATGGCGTAAAAAATAGTCTTTATTCTGTGCTTCTCTAAATAAGCTTTTATAATCGTTCTTCTCACTTTTATACAATATTCTACTAAATTTCTTTAGGGGTGTGATTAAATCTGTGCAGAATATGTAATTATTGGCATATTGGGATTTAGTTGTGGGTACTATCCCATATAAAGATTTACTATGTAAGATAGATGATATACTAAGTCCACTGGTTAGGTTCATATATGGTTTATCAAATACAGTTCCACTATTATGGTGGAGATCAACTACGTGATCAATAAATATCTCATTAGGAATTTTCTTGTATAGATTTGCTGCATTACAAATACCTGCCCATTTTTTGCCACCAAAATTAGAAGTCCAGAAGAAATATCTAAATAGATTTTCTATTATTGGCATATATTGGAAAGGATCAAATCGTCTATGTGCCTCTTCATAGACAAGTTGTCTAGATTTATCACCTTGTGAAGTAATAGTAAATAAGTTTCTCAACAACGGATTAGAATCATTAATACAGAAATCACTTTGCAGTTTACAATGACGTAATTCTCCAAAAGCTACTGTACTGAGATAAATATAAAATATTTTGGCGAGTTTTTCTGAATATTGTTTATATTCTTCTTGTATTTCCTGTAGAGCTATTAAATCTTTATCTTTTGAGAAGATATTAGAAGATATTATCTTTTTCATATCTTCTATAGCTTCATCATATAAATAGAATTTGGTAATAGCTTCACCTAACATAATTTTACCTCATATTACTAATAAACTCGTAGAGAATTCAAAATAGTGTTAAGAGGATAAATCTGTTTATTAGTAGCAATATCTTCTGCCATTGTTAAGAAGTTTACTACTAGTGTAGTTACAATTTTATTTACTTGATAGGATCTAAATGAAGGATTTAAGTTTAAAACTACATTTAGAAGAAAATGTGTTTTTGAGATGAGTAATCTTTCAATATCCGAATTTATTTGTACGTGTTCAAGTCGAACTAGCACACTTTGTATTGTATCTTTGTTGTTAAGTTGATATTTATAAGCATACGGAGAACTTTTTTTAGTAACTTCTTTTTTAGCAACTGCTTTAGGTGGTTTTTCTGTTACTGTAGAGTTACGATCTGTCATTATTAATTCTCTCCTTTCGCAATTTATTCATACCAAATCTGGAGATATCCCTCAAAAGAAATTCAAACCTAATTAATTCTGTTACTTTATGAGTCATACAGCAGCTAATACAGAAATATGTATAGCCAGTTTTTTCCTCTATTAGAGTGTAAATACAACCACATGCATGTCTCACTGCAACATTGTTAAGTATTCTTTTATTTCCAAGTATGGAATAAAACATTTCATACATATTTTTCGTTGGAAGTAATTGGAATACTTGAATTTTCTTTTCTTCTGTCATATTTTCCTCACAATTCAATTAATTTTCTATCAATTGAAAATATTGTATGTATTTTTTCTGAAATTGGTTTTCCTTTTACCATTAAAGGTTTTATCCAACAAATATTTCTTCCTACTGTCTCAATTACTCCTAAAAATAAACTTGGTGAACCTATAGCTAGTTTGAAATGGACTTTTCGTCCCTTTCGTAATTTCATGCATTATTTCTCCTGAATTGTAACTATAAGATTGACAACAGGTGTTGGAATTTCTGCATACTCCGAAGTAGATTTCAGGAAAATTTATTGTGCCTCTCCTTTCTTTAGAATTCCACGTAGTATTATTCTTTATATTTTTCCTTCTTTTACCGTAAACATTCCTTTTTAACCATTTCTTTTACTGTTTCTTGAACAAACGTTTGATATGCTAATGAATAATTTATCTTTTTTCCTAAACTCCATGCCCCTATTGCTAAGGCAGCTACAATTATGCCAGTTAAACCATAAACTATGATATTTTTGACCATATTAATCTCCTCTAAGTTTCATGAGTTAATATTAGTGATTTTTCTCCTTCTACTTCAAGATAGATAACAGCATCTCGTATTGTTGCAGTGCTGTCTAACTTTGAAATAGTTTTATTCCACCAACTTTGTATTATTTTAGGGTTGTCAAAATCACGTAGATCTCCCCAAATAGGAATGACAACCCAGGGCATACCATGATAATATTCTATTATTTGATATTGCAAACTTCCTTCACTTCCTCTAGGTAAAGTTGATTCATCATTCCATTTATCAAATAAGCACATTGGGCCTAATATCTTTTCAATATTTTCTATCTTATGCTCTTCTATTATTTTAGGAAGTCCATCAACACGAATACATCCTACAACGTGTGTCCATTGACTCATATTTTACTCCTCCATTTCCAAGAAAAACTGTCTAATAGCTTTATGTATATACCAAGGTTTTGTTTTGAGTACATCTTCTTCCAAGTTTCCATGCATAAAAGATATGTATAAATCTTGTGCTTCTTTTGCTGAAATTGGATAAACAAATGCAACAGATTTAATCGGTTCTTTCCAACTAGGAGGAATATAATTATTCACATAGTTTTCTAGTTGGATTGCTATTGCTTTATAATTCTTTTTATCTTTGAATTTCATGTTATATCTTTCTGCATCTTAGATGATTTAACAAATCAAGACCATTCTCAATTCCACGTTCTCCTTCCATCTTAGAATAAGGTAGCATTCTTTCCGATAGTTCATTAATAGGTAAATGCTTTAAACTTTGAGTCTTGAAAAAAGTATTTAACAAAGGATAATGTATCTTGTTAAACTTTAATTCATAAGTGCCAGTTAGACAAGTAAAGACTACTCTTGTAGTCTTAGGCTTTTGAATTATTCTAACTATCATAACTTACTCCTTTGGAGAGCAAACAGGACATTCCTTTTGTGTAAATTCAATCCCGCAAGGACTAGGTGGATTTACTTTTAGTTGGCTTCTTACTGCAATGGTAAACTTATTTGGTTTAATTACACCATTATGATTTTTGTTGAATGCACATTTCCAATATATCCCACCTTCTGCTATTATACTTCTGTGTAATTCTATTTCTTTCTGGCAAGCATCACATGGTTGTGATGCCGGTAATTTGTCGGAATCCCCCAATATTGTGTGAAAAGAAAGATTATACTTTCCACATTTCTGGCATTTCATATGCTTTGGAGCACCAATATGGAGCATTCCACAATCTTCACATTTGTGCACTTTATCGTTTGCCCCGACTAAAATTAATTCATTAGCTTCTCCACCACATCTAGGGCAAAAAGTCATTCTGGGATTTAATCCTTTTGTTTTATGGAGTAACATGTTAATTATCTCCTTTCAGTGGAATTTGATTTACTTTTTTGGTCAGTTCACAGAGCATTATAATTTTTTCTGAGATTATATCTAATTCTTGAGCAAAGGAAAAAATATCTTTTTTCCTCCGAGAATAATTTTTCTCTTTCATTCCTTAAAATATCAATCTCAGTAAAGATTAATTCCTTGACTTTTTCAATAGTGTGTTTCATTTTAGTATCACCTACCTAAATCATATTTTTCCTTTAAATATATTATCTCCTGCGCTTTTTTGGTAGAGTCAATTTCATTATTCTACCTCTATTTCTTCTAATTCTTTGATTTTACCTACTCCATAACAACGAAAGCATTTAAATCTATCCAATTCATCAATTGAATATCCATGCTTAATCAAATCTTCTCTTGTTGCGGTAGTATTAGTTTCTCTAACTAATGCTATTCTAGCAACTGTATCCCAACCAGAGCCATGACAATTTGGGCATTCAATATGCTTTTCTTCTATTATAATCTGTTTTCCTGTTTCTACAGAATAAACTTTATATGGTGCTTTTCCAGATTCAAAGAAATTGTGGCCAAAACAGTAGGTTTTATTATTAGGATCTTTATCTTCAATCTCATTCATTATATACCCTGCTCCAGGAGCACACGGGGAACAAAATTGAGCATAAGTAAAATACAGGGATTTGAGTATGAATATATCCGTATCATCATGCGATTGTTCTGCTTTATATTCACTACTATCAATGAAAAATGCAATAGGTTCTTCACCAAATGCTTCTTCACTTCCAAATGAATTCTTACAATTATCACATACATAAAAATCATCTGAATATTTTGATACAGGTTCATATTCTTCTGTTTCTTCAGTATAAGGATTTTCTTTTGCGTCATTCCCACATTCTGGACAATGTGGTTCTCCATAATATGCTTCACTTGAATCTGCCCACATTTGTAATACTTCGTTTTGATTTATTACCCCGTAACGAATACAAATTTCTTTATCAATATTCGTTTTCCCATTTCCCCAATCAATTCCTTTGTTTGAAGTAGACATAATTACCTCCATTTTATCTGGTGAGCTAAAGCATGTGCTATAATATTCTCAAATTTCAAACCTGATAAATAATCCCCTGCTGTATTACTACAAACTATTATATATTCTTTCTTTTCTTTAGAAAAGGTAGAACAACTTTCATAAACATCAAAATATTTCCTATTACCTTTTGTTGAAGTAAGTGAAATTCCAAAACAGAATTTACATTTTGGGCAATCCCATACCCAATGAGGAAATTCAAATATATCAGTATATTCTAGTTTATTTATCATGATTATTCCCTCTTTTAATATGTAACTGCCAATCCTTTCCGAAAGCTAAACGATATTCCTGTAGTAAATAGTTTGCTTCTTTTCTTGTTTCTGCTTTATCTATCTCTTCAACAGGAAGAGATTTATACTTACCTATAATTTTAAATTCCATTTTGTTTTTCCTTTCAACAAGAAAGTCCTAGTCGTTTCCGTAGATATCTTTTGAGAGCCATCTTAATTTGGTTATTAATGAAATCAGCATTAGTCTTCCAAGATTGATCATGGTATTTTAAATAATATCCTATTTGATGGTTTACCATAGGAGCAACAGGATTTTCATCTATTGCATTTACTAATAAAGATGGAACATAATATTTCTCTTTAAAATGTGAGAGTAAGTGGTCAGTATTATTAGATAAATCACCTAATGATTTTGCAGTTTTTGTTTCTTTCAAAAGACAAAGCCAGCAATCACCACCATCAGGTTTATCTAATCTTCTATTTGATAATTCTTCGACATATCCATTTACATATTTGGTAATCTGTTTATTAAGCTTTTGTAATGCTTTCTTAGATCCCACTCCAGTTATCTTACCAAATTTGGAAATAGTTATTCCATCTTGGAATATATATTCTCTTCCTCTAATCTTAATATACCAAATTGATTTGTTTTGATAAATTTGGTAGGGTTGAAAATTATTAAGCCTTTCTTTAGTGGTAGAGGTTTTGAATCCACTTGTATTAAGCCAAATAGATTTGTCAGGCAAAAACTTAATGATATCAGTATTGTGATATCTGATTACTCTAGTTCCATCCTGAAGATAATATTCAACTGTATTATGGTCTATTATCTTTGACTTAATACAGTCGATTCCATTCATAATTTCAGTCTTAGTCTGCTTTAGAGATTCCATAATTATTTCTCCTTTATTTTAAGTCTGATATTTTGTATCAGTTCCACATCTAGTCTTAAGAGTACTCCACATTCTTTGTATGAGTTCCACATCTAGTCTTAAGAGTACCCCACATTTTGGGCAATCAATTTCTGTGTTAAATGAATCATTATAAAAATAACGCATTTTCTCTTCAATTTCTTCTTGCACAGAAAAACCACATTTTGGGCAATATGTGTCCATTAAAATACCCCTTTATTTTATAGTACAGATATCTCCTAATTTTGCAATCTTCCATTCTTCTGGTTTAGTATATCCATCCGGCATTGATTCTAAACAATCCCATATTGTTACAGTTCTACATGTATGACAGTAGGGATAAATAGATCCCCAATGATTAGTCCCATTTAGTTGTTCAGTTCCACAACTTCTACATTTATACATCTTTTGGCTGTATTTTCCTGTTGTAAGCATAATCATTCTCCTAATTTCCATGCTTCAGATCTATTGCTAGGATTCATAAATAATTTCCATAATAATTTCCATTGTTTCTCATTCAAAGACTTAAGCTTTGTATAATAATCATAATTCAAAGCTCTAATCATTGCAGTATAATCACTATTCAAAGAGTGATACTTTGCATAATAATCATCATTCAAAGCTCTAATCGTTGCATAATATTCATCCTTCAAAGTCTCACGTAATAAACCTTTTGGAAAAGAAGGATAAGTGATTTTTCCAGATATTAATGCTTGTATGATTTCTTCAGGAAAATTAGAAGGGAAAGAGAAATCAGTGCATTCCATATTTATCCAACATCTTATTGGAAGATTAAAAAACCATTCTATAGCACCATGTCCTGGAAGATCATTTTTCCAGTTTGGGTTATCCTTTTTAAATTCTTCCAAGTTTGGTGCAATTATGTCATCAGTAAGAAAATAAATCTTATTATTATATATTTTCCAACTGATAAATTCACACATAATCATTCTCCTATACAGAAGTAACGCTGTCAATTATATTTTGTTTCTTTTTATTCTCTTTCAAATAATAGTCAATATATCCTTTAGCATGGTCCAGTAATCCATTTTCTTCCCACTTATAGCCAAAGAATCCACCACAAGAACCTAATTCTTCATTATTTTCATCTTTGGTAACAAAGCAATAAACATTTCCTGTAAGAAATTGGTCATATGTTTCTACTTCACCACGGAGATATTCTTTTATTTTTTCAATCCGTTTTTTGGTCATTACTTTCCAACCATATTCAGCTTCGATTTTGTCATAAGTAACATAAATATATCCTACTTGGCCAGAATCCCAAGGACATGAGAATCCAGTTGTATTCATAGTTATTCCACTATGATCATATAGATATAGTGGCAAAATCACATATTTTCCTTTCAACTCTTTTAACCACATTTCAAAATAGTGTGGTTCTTTTTCATACCATTCTTTTCTCTTATCGCCTAAATTATATTTGTTATGAAAACAAATCATTTTTCCTAGAGTATCAAACTCTTCTCTAGGGTTTAGTGGATCATTATCATAATAAATTTCAATATTGTATCCTTTGTATTCAATAGTATCAACTTGGCTATTCATAATTTTATCTCCACCCTTGATTATCTATTACATAATGAGCAAATAGTATATTTTGGCCTAATGTAGCATAATCAGAACCTTCTGAGGAAAAACGGATTAAAAAATCCGTTACTCTTCTTATACTATTGCAATTCTCATAGATATCCGCAGAACCAATTATTTCATTTTTTTCATTAAAGAAATTAATTGCAATAATAAATTTGCACCTAGTGCAATTATGTTGCCATACAGGTTTTTCTTGATAACTCCACGATCTTACTTTATTCATGATTTTATCCTCTATTTATAGAAGACGTTTCATTGCTCTGTAGATTTCTGCACCTTTTATATTCATTCTTTTTAGGTGTGAAATAAGAAGACGTATTTTAGGATTATCTGCTAAGAGTTTTTCAATGTTGTAGTGTTCTTCTTCTAATGCAGAGAAATCTTCTTGTTTATGATAGACTCCAGGATCGAAAATTGTCAAGTGGATTAATCCACCAAGAAAGGAGAATTGAGTATTATTGTAAGTATACATATCATTGTGGGTTTCAGTATGAGGCAAAGAAAACAAATTATAATGATTCAAAGGATAATTCAAAGGATCATGCATAAGAGCAAAAAAGTCAATATCAGAAAATATACTCTTATAGCCAAATCTCTCACTCCCACCAATAAAATAACGGATGTGATTTTCCTTGAAGAAATCCTCAAAAATAACTTTGATTTGATCTTTAATCATGGCAATTTTCTCCTTTCAGATTAATGGATTTTTTGTGCCAAATAGAATATTTCTTTCTTCTAGTTGGCCTTTTGGTTCTGGTAATGGACAAGTTTTAAACTTCGTACATTTGTTACATTCATGTAAGAATCTTATAGGTAGCCAACACGAATATCCATTAATTGGAGTTAATTGGCTTGACTTTATTATTGAGTATTTCATTAGAATGTCTCTTCTCTTCTTTAATTTGTTTAAGGTGTAATTTTCTAATGGTTTCCCACAAATATTGAGGTAGTATTGCGTACATTGCATCATATGGTTTATGTTTCATTAGTACCTCCACACTCTTCCTGTTTTATTTACTGCAATTAGTGAGACAACAGAAAAATGGTGAATATTATCAGTAGTATATTCACCATTTTTATCTCGTCTATCTAATTTATCAATAAATCTTTGATAGTATCCCTTCCAAGAAACAAGACGATTGCCGGATAGATTTTGTCTGAAAGTTTTCATTGTATTATTCCTCTATTATAAAATGTTAGTCTCATTTTCTGTTAGTTTCATACCCAAAAGTTATAAGGCCAAAATCTATCAAGTAGATTCGATAATTTTCATATGATAGAGGATTTTTCCATCTATATAAGCCATACCAATCTTTTCTAAATATCCATGAAATTGGTCTAAAAACCAACACCAGACGTTTATTTTTTATTCGTATTCTCATTGTACTTTACCTCATTATAATTCAATTTTCCATGTCAGATAAATACCATGTGTTGAAATATTACCGTGAATTCTTTCTGTGCCATGATCAATATCTCTTAGAGTAAATCGTGGTTTCCCATTTTTAAAAGTCCATTTTTGACCTTTTTCAATCATTGCTAGAAAATTAGTCAAATTATGAAAGCGTAAACGTCCAAAAGGACGTAATTCAGCACAACCTCTGCATTTCCATGTATTATGTGGGTGTTTCCAGTTATGTTGGTTATATTTTAAAAAGCAACCATCTTCATCAATTTCATACTTTGTTCCATATTTTGTAAGAATTGCATATTTCTTCATTTTCTATTACCTCATTATATTGACATAAAGAAGCAATCCTAATGAAATGCAAGCTATGATAACCATTGTCCAAAATGCTATTGAGAATACTCTTTTGAATATTCCCAATAATCTATCTTGAATTGTTGGAATTTTTTTGTTCACTTGGAACTCCATTAATCATCTTCTAATTCTACTTCAATAGAAGGCTCTTGAAAAAGACGATAACCCATTGCAGTATATTCCTTTGCTTGTTTACTACAATGAGTAATATTAGTGACTTTTAATGCAAGAGATCCATCCTTTGATCTTACAGTCGAATTAATTAATGGAACAGCACAAAATACTTCAGGCCACTCCTTTATTCTGCCAACACTGTGACGAGTAATACAATATCCTTTAATCATGATAATTTTCTCCTTTATTATTAAAGTTTATCCATTTCTTTTCCATTATCATTCCCCTTCTAGCTGATTAAAAGCATTCCAGCAAGCACACAGCTCTTCTATTAGAATACAACACTTGAATACTTCTAAATAATCACGTTTACTTAATGCAAATGCTTTTTTATCACTTAGAGAAGAGATTCTTTGTGCAATTCCTTGCAATACCTTTTGTTTGAAATCATACATAATCATACTCCTTTCTAATTTCTATCATTATGGCAGGAATAACTTGCCAAAGGTTATTCCTGCTAAATGTTAGAAATCATTAGATAATCATAAATTGCTCCTAGTTAAAGACTAATAATGATAGATTAATTCTGCTAGTTTGTTTCATTATTTATAGTGTTTTTATTCCATAGGCAGTTCCTCCTTTCTAATTCCATTTTCCTGCTAGGATTGATTTTGCTTTATCCAAGCATTCTCTTAATGGTAAGTACTCATTATCTCTGAAGTATTTTACTAGAGAGTAAGTACTTCCATTATAGAAACTTTGTGCATTCTTTACCCATTCAGGAGTATCATCAGGAAGTCTTTTCCTTTGAATATGAAGTTGATGATCATTAGTTATAATCCAGAAAGCTAAAACATTACTTCCTCTGACTTTGATATCTTCTAGATTAAAATGTCTCATCGTTATTCTCCTCCTAGAGATTATGAAGTTTACCTATTAAGCCAGAAGTACTTTCTGTTTGTCTTTTTGACCATTTCATTAACATTTCACAAGTTATTTTCGAAGGTAAAGCTTTATAATGATGCCATAGATAATCTGCTAGAAGTTCATCTAGGTGACTATGAAGAATTTGATGACGTTTCTGATGATCTTTTTTTTCAACTTCTGTACTAGGATCTTCCCAAATAGTTACCATAATCATTCTCCTTTATTCATTTGAAGTGAATGGTTCATCATGAAACAAGAAATGGGCATTTCTATAAGGGCAATATGTAGGAACACATTTTTTATCTGCTGACAATTCCATTGTAAGAGTAGAGGCTAAATATTCATACAGATTTCTGTCTTTTGGCAAGAGCGAGTTTAATTTTGCCAAAAATCTCTCTTTTAATATAATAGGACACCAAAATATTCCTTTTTCCATCATAGCAGCTTGCATTTTTGCTCTTTCCTCTGAAAATTTAGCAGTATCAGCCTTTGTAGAAAAACAATTAATACACAGTTGTTTATGCATAAATCATTCTCCTTTATTATTCTGTTTGTAAGGTTTCTTCAATATCAAGAATCTTTGTCGTCTTTCGATAGAAATCAAGATGACGAATTGAGTCTAAAATTTCATTTGCATCAGCATAAGCAGCATTATTCTTAATAAGTTTTTGTCTTTCTCTTTCTACTGAAAGAGAAATATCTATCATATTTGTGTTTGAAAATGAAGATAACTTCTTTTGGATTTCTTCAATTTGAGCTAAATGGGTGATTGCTCGTTTTGTATATAACAAATGTAATCCTGGGTTTTCCTTTCTTTGATCTTCTTTAAAAGATATCTTTGTTACCATGATAATTCTCCTTTCTAATAAAGTCTAATTTCTATTTCGTGTTCTACGGCATTTCTACCATTAGAAGTAATTGCACCAGCTTTATTCAAAAAGCCTTTAGAAATTAACTTTTCTTTTGAAATATCCCAAGTATCAAGAGATATGCCGTATTTTCTGTTAGCTTCATAAAATCTAACATTATTTCTTCCGGCATAAGTATTCTTCAATGATCTTGTGAATATGAGAACTATTTTTTCTTCTTTGGATAATTCTTCACTTGGAGCAGGCAACATAGGGGTAAGATCATCCTGGTTAGCGTATATTGTTATCCCCATATCTTTACCACAAAATATGGTATGGGCAACAATAATAATACCTTTAGGAAGTTCCTTCAATCTATTTGGTTGATTTGATTCAAACATAGGATGATTAGAATGGACAGGATAAATTGCACTAGTAGCTAATTGATAGAAAACATATGAAGTTTTACTTCCACCATCCCAGTAAGAATGTATTTCTGTAGGGATATTAGTAGAAAGCTGAAATTTCTTTCCATTATAAGATGGAAAGCATTTATTGACAATTTTAAGTATTTCTTTATCCGGTTTATCAAGATACATAATCATTCTCCATTATAGTTCAATGTATAGTGTATTAAGATAAGATTCGTCTCTCCGAAATGGATCACTTAAATCACCTTGCACACTATTTACAAGATGCTTTTTACCATGATATGTACAAAAGATAGGATTAAAGTTTCCTATTTGTTCTTCCCGGAGTACTCTTTTGATTACACCAACAAGTGCTCCAGGATTTCCATACTGTCGTTTAATTCTAACTTCAACAGGATACTTTTTCATTTCGATAAACCCCCTTTATGATGCCAACTAAATCAGATTTAAATATCAAATACTCTTGTCTGTACATAGGATTATTTCTGAATTCGATTATGTCAAAATAAGTTTGTGTAAAATACTTCCACGCTCCTGAAAGATCATTATCATACTTATTCATGCATTTAACCCAGTTTTCCCATATTGTGGCTCTTAGATTAGATCTATTAGCTTTTCTTTGCATTCTTGAATTAGCCATTTTTTAACTCCTTATTTCTTAATTGTTTGATTCTCCTGGCTTTTTCTTTGTTTCCTTGATGATGGCTATTCCATCTTTTTTCTTTAGGAAATTTTATATTAGGTAATAGGTCAGTAGCTTCACCAATAGCTAAAGATGTCATATGGGTATAGTATGGCAATATACTATAATGATCTTTCGTTATAGAATTCATAATTTATCTCACTGAGCAGTAATCATCGTAATATCTCTTACACATAGTTTAACTCCCTGATTTTGTTCAGTAAATTTTGTACCGCTAAAAAACCATTATAATACAAATGGTTACACTGAAAATGTAAATCTAAAATTCTATACAAGCAAAAAAGCATTAAGCCTTTCTGATATAATTTTAAGGTTATTGTTGTTAACCTTCTTTAGCGACTTAATGCTTTTTTGCTTGGATAGAAAAATGTGGCATAGGCTTTGCATAACATACCTGGTAAGCATTGCAGAAACCTCGAAAGGCAAAAAGTATGACTCTCTATAAAAAGGAAAAGGTCACTGAGCTTTTATACCCAGTGACCCTATAAGAAGAGGAAATGAGGTAGGAACTTACTTGACAGTCTGACTCAGAGACTTTGGTGCGTCGATCAATTCAAGGATGAATTGAACTTTCGTTCGGATCACCTTTTTGTCAGAGTATGGAGTGAGGATATTCATGTCAGAGTCTTTGCGCTTTCCGTCACCTGCCATGAAAGAGACCTTGTTTCCATCGGCCATAGAGTCAAAAAGCGTGCGTGCGTGATCTTTCATGAATCCAGACACACGTTCAGAAATGGCAGAAAACAGAGTCATCTTTGCAGCGTTTTCCTTTTCAACGTGAATGTTTCTTTCCTCTTGCACCACGTCCATTGTCTTGCGCAGGATAGCAGGATTTTCACCCCGCATAAGCATACCGACGATCAATGGAAGATAGTTCGGGCAATCTCTCGAAAACGCTGCCATGCCCTTAGTAGGGTCGGCCATATAAGCCTGGAATTTTCCCTCAGCGTCTTGCCGGATCTTTTCGGCTGCTTCTTTTTCGGCTTTGACTTTGACTTCCTCTTCAGTCAAGGTCTTTACTTCTGTTTGTGTGGTTGAAAGGTTTTCGGTTCCGTTGTTAACCTTGTTTTCCAGGTTAACGGTGTCGTGCTTCTTAATGATGTCTTTTGCCATACTCTCTTTAAACCTCGTTGTTTGGAATTAGGATCACTAATGTGATCCATATACAAAATAAGGCTTTAACCTTGTTTTGTCAAGCAAAAAAGCATTTTCGCACGAAAAAAACTACTGTCTTGCAATAGTCTATTCAGTGCCTTTGTTTGGTTTCCAATAACAGCCATAAGTCTGTAGCGTTCTTGTGAAGGTTTAAGACCTTTTAAGATACGAGACAGGCTTTCTAGTCTAGCTAGTTTTCGATCAATCAATTCATATCGTTTCATGATGCATTTTCCTCCAATCTATTTGAAGTATAAGACCGAAAATGTATACAGTAAGTCTGTCCTTGCAAGGATGAAAGTCAGTGTAAACCTTGCCAAAACATTTCCTTGCACGTATAGGTTTATATAACCATATTTTCATGATGTTTTTCCCTCCATATTTATGCTCTGCATATTTCTGCTTTTTGTCCTAAGCTTATATATACAGTTATTTGGCCACAACAACACCAAATAACTGTAGGGGTATTTCCTATTGCAAGCGATATGGTTTCTATTCTGCCACAGGCAGGACATTTTTCGTTTTCTAGTATGCTAGGTTTCATGATGTTTTTCCCTCCATTGCCATAGAATGATTAAATCCTGCAATCTGATTACGTTTAGCAAGGTACTCTTAATCATAGGCCATAACATAACAATATTGCGTCTATGGCCTATTGTTAAGAGTAATCTGCAATCTTGACTAGTCACTAATACAACCTCAAGTTATAGACTATCCTCTTGTCAACGTTTTGTTTGTTTGCTTCTTGTGCTACTAAATAGCGCAAGGTTTCACAATCTTGTGCTGCAATCTGCCAAGACAATCCATTAGTTAGATAGGTGCGTCTAAACTGTCGTTGTGTGGCTAATTCTTTGATAACAAGGTCTTTCAATGTGTCCATTTTCTTTACTCCTCTTAATAGGGTCGTTTCCGATTGCTAAGGCAATCCATTTCGCAGTCTTACGATTGAAACCTATATCCAGTAGCCTGCAATAAATGTGAAGAGAACAAAGATAATGTTCTCGGTATAATTGCAGGCTGAGGGATAGAGGTTTCATGTTTACCAACCGACCTTAACGTCATACTCTTTGGGTACTAGCAATCGGTAAGCTTTTGAAAGGCCAATTGCCTGACTTTTTGGTAAATATACAGACTGCCAAATGATCGATTTACTGTAACGTCCTAAGATATAAATTTTAACCATTTTCATCCTCCTTTCCAGTGATTAATTCATACAGTAGATGGTTGTTATATTCTTTCCACACTGTTTGGTAATGCTTATTAAGCCATCGGATCAAATGTCCGTGTCTTTTCTCTTCAGCAATTAATTGCTCCTTTAACCATACGTCATATGATTTACTTGTAGCCATTTTCATCCTCCCTTTTTAGTTACATTAGATCAATGACTCTATCCATATCACCAAGTACAATCATAGCATAGAGATTTGAAATTTGGTAACTTGGCAAAGACAGTAGAGTCTTTTTTGCGGCTACAGCAACAAAGCTATCTACAGTAAAGGCTGAGTGTTTTGACAGTGTAGTGATTATCTTTGCAGCTAGTTCTTCTTTCCTCGTTGCTTTTGCTTTCATAATCTTTTTTTCCTTTCGTAAGATTTATTTTGCTTTGATTAGCAAGTGATTTAATTTCGCCTGTCATTAGTTTTTCTCAGTGTCTCTACTCTATGTATTCAGCATAGGCCTTTTTAATCCCTCTCTTTTTAGTATAGTATGTTATACATGCTAGATTGAGCTAAACTAGTCAACTATGCCCAATTTTGTCAAAATAAATCGTACAATTGACGAATTTTGTTATGCTTTTACCCCTTGACACAGGAAAGCCCTTGTATAGGATCATTTTGAACCACCATATATTGTATGAGGTAACTTGCTGATATGACTACGGATCAAGGACTATGCCAATGCTCACCAGGGCATAATCGAGTATTGGCATGACTTATGCATGGCCCAGGTCTATTTGGCATAGTCTATGCATAGTCAAAAACTATGCCATATCCAGGTATATGTCATATTTATTGATAGGTAAGTCATACGATCTTAGTATGGATTTAACCGATGGATATAGCTAGGGAATAGACTGGCATGGTATATGCATACAGGGAATAGTCCTAGTGATATGGTATGGTTTTGATATGGCATAGTTCTTGACTATGCATATACCATACCATATCCAGGTATATGTCATATTTATTGATAGGTAAGTCATACGATCTTAGTATGGATATAACTATCTGTTATTAGGATATAAAGTAAGCTTTATGCATATACTATGCCATACTGTTTGTGAGTGCAACAACCAAGTTACATTGGCACACCCTATGCATGTATGCATAGACTATGCCATATGGACACAAGCACTTGATATGATTAGGGAATTGAGTATTTTGAATATGTGAATAGCTAAATAGTGGATAACACTAGAGAATTTGCCCTGGCACGATACTTGCATGTTGACTCGCAAGGGAGAAAAGGGGCAACCTACCCCCATAACCATATTCATATAAAATTATAACTACCACTTTTCAAATAGTCTAATAAGCCCTAATATACCTGCTATACATAATCCTACTATAAGTAATATTACTACTATTTCTCCTACAATAGTTGCTATTTCTGCTAAAATAGCCCCTATCTCTTCTATATACATGGCTCATCCCCCAAAAAATTTTCACAAAAAAATTTACTTTAGCCTTATCTCATATCCTCCACAAGAATGTCTACCTGAACACTCTGGACAGGTTTCATCCCAATAAATCCCATGACAGGTAGGACAGACTCTATTCTGTTTACTGTTTTCCACGATTTTCTCAAAAACAGAATGTCGTTCTTCATCATTCAGTTCAAAAAGGTAGTTGTATAGTGTTGGACAGTTCTTCTTCTTCCATTCATGATCACTGAGAAAAAGTCGTTTGCGTAACCAATTTAACATAATCCCTCCTTAGAAAATTTCCTTTTTGGTTATTAGAATAGAAATGGTATTCTAATTTTCCTATCTTCAATTTGCTTCAATTTGCTTCGTTTTTCATATGCCTCCATTTTCTTCAGTAGTTGCAATTTCTGCTCATCTGTGCAATTCTGGGCTAAAAATGAAATTTTCTCCCAGATGGTTTTTTGGAAATTGGCTATTTTTTCTCTTATAAAAGTGCTTATTTTCATAGTTTTCCTAGCTTTCAGCCAAATTAGGTTATTTTAGGTGATGGTTGGTGATTTACTCCCCCATTGTTCAGCCATCGCTTCTGCTATTCCAGTATATGTCCTGCTTCTTTCCTTCCATCTGTTTGGTGATGGGCCTAGCTTATTTTGCTTTGATGGAGTTTGATTTGAATACCTGTCTTTCAATATGATATTAGTTGGTTTCAATAATGGAAGATTCTTCAGCCATAAGCATGTTTTCTTACTTTCATCATGCCCAAATTGCCATGGTTGGATAATCTGATCTGGTTTTCTTATTCTGGTTGAGATTACGCTTACCGGATTCTCTAGTGCTATTCTAGGAATTGGGGAATTGAGAAGTTGCCTGACAAAGTCTAAAGCCTCTTCCTGTTCTTTCATCTTCTCTTTGAACCATCTTGCACCGGATACTGCCAAATGGATGCATGGTGGGTGGGCAATCATCAAATCCCAAGATTGATCTATAATAGATAGAACATCCCCTTGAATATGATTTCCTGGTATTTCCGTAGGAAGATAGTCACAACTCCATGCATCATGCCCTCTTTTTCTGAATGCCTCTCTTACTATACCTGAAAATTCACAGGCTATTAATACTCTCACTTTTTATAACTAATTCTCCATTTGGGGCTAATGCATTAAACACATGTTCTAGCATATATTTAAAATGATTATATGTTAATATATCCTTTGGATTAATTTCTATTCTTATGAATCTGGGGGTTATTCCAGCTAGATTCTTTCCAAAAGAGATATTATGCTGAATTCCCTCTGTGTCAATACAGATCATTTTTACCCCCAAACTCCTTTTTACACTCTGGCAATGCAATGCACAATTCAGTAGATATTACAACACCATATCCCCATGGACAGATATTTGTACAAGAACCGTCTGGTTTAAAATACTTCTTCCTGTCTTTAACTGACTGAAATTCCCCACAGCAATTTAAATGATTCATTAGTTCTCTTTCCGCCTTCTGTTCAAATGAAGATTCACATATAAATCTTGACCCATACATTAAGATATGTAGGATTTCCCCACAGTGAATACACGTAAATTTATCAAACGGTGAATCTGCTGGATTGTGAGAAGGCCATATTTCAGATCCTTGTATATGTTTAAATTCTGACCACGGTATGTTGTTCATTATTTAATCCATCCTTTTCTTCTTAACCACCAGTTTATTTGGTACAAACCATGATATCCAAACCACCACCATATTTTCCAATACCAAGTTTTATTTCTCATTGTATCCTCTGTGTTTTCCCTTTAAGTTAATCATCCTACCCCCCTTTGTCAAGGGGTTGATAGCACTTTTTTCAAAAAAAGTTCACCCCTTGCTCGTCAGTCATCCACAATGGTTCATTAGAATTATTAGGAGATATTATATGGATTTTAAACAACTAAAAGAAAAATATGGTGATAATAAGGATTGGGAAAATAAGACTTGAGGATGTGGATTATCAATCCAGTGTGATTGCGGATGGTATTTTACGGCTTGTGTGATTATTCCACCTCTTCCAGAATTGTCCATATTGTGACAAATTGTGCCAGGTAGTTGTGACGGGTGGTAATTTATTTTATCAAACCCCTTGACAAATTTGTATGAATGATTATATTGATAGAAATTTAATTCAGGAGTAACATATGCTAAAAATTGGAGTGTTAAACATTTTGACGATTATATTCGTCGTTGCAAAGTTGATGGGGACTATCACTTGGCCCTGGATTCTAGTCCTTCTTCCCACTATAGTGTCTTTTGGGATAGGGTTAGTCGTAGTAGTATTTATCATAACCATGACTATATTGGCAGCAATTTATGATAAATAGATTATTATGTTATACACACTGGATGCTTATTTATATTCCAGCAATTTTGGAGGTGATTATGTGATGGGAGGATTTCTTTTTATTGTAGGAGTTGCTGTAGGAGTTGCATTTTATAAATATGCATGGCCTAGAATTGTTATCTGGGTAGAAAAGCTATTGGGGTAATGGGGTGATAAAACTACCGAAAAAGATAAAAATCTGTGGGTTTGACATTAAAGTTATATTTCCATACAGATTTATAGACGTAGACTATGAAGGATGTTTTGGCAAATACGAAAATATAATAAAAATTGAAGGTAAAGATAGAGCAGAAAATATAATAATTCCTGAAAGGGAAGTTCTAGCCACCTTAATGCATGAGATAGTTCATGCAATAGATTATACCTATTGTGATGGACATTTAAGCAATTATGATAATTATGAAGATGATATAGATAGATTAGCAGTAGGAATGTCACAAATTCTCTTTGAAAATGATCTTTATTTAAGAAATAGACAATTATCTATTCCACCTAGATTAAATATAATAGGATTCAATGTGAAAGTTACATTCCCATATGATTTTAAGGAAGGTTCTTTACAATCTTCATTTAATACAGCTTTAAGTGAAATAAGAATAGCAAAAAGAAAATATGATGATATATTTTCACCACCATACCTTAAATATTTGCTTATTCATAATCTAGTAGCGGCTGTATCATCATATTTAAGATTACCACATAGAGATAATAATAATGGTGTGTTGAAAAGTTTAGGAATAGCATTTCATCAGGTGATTATGGATAACAAATTAGATATTCTCTATAGGAGGGTGGGTAAAAAGTTATGATACCATCATGGGATGATTTAACTCCTAGTGAGAGAGAAGAATATGTAAATCAGGATTATGTACCAAGGAAATACATCTGTACCAACGTAGATACTTTTGACTCTGAAACTTATAATATGGCAGATGCATATGATAATGCTAAATTGGATGAAGTCGGATTAGAAGATTTACTTTCTCATTTGACAGGTAGGCAGAAGCAAATAGTTGAAATCATTTATCTTCAAGGAAGGACTCAAGAGAGAGTAGCCAAAATGTTGGGGATAAGTCGAAGTTCAGTACAGACACATTTGCGTAGGGCCAAAGACAGGTTGAAAAGGGCATTTGGGAATAGGAAGTTTAAACAGAAGGTAATCTGTTTTTGTGAGGAAGAGGAGAAGCCAAGCCATGATTGTTTGGGAAGTTAATCTCACAGATGGAAGTAAGGAATGGTATACTGCTGACTTTGTTGAAGTTTTCAATGATGAACTAAATGGGTATCAACGAATTGAGTTCCGTGATAAACCTAAGTCATTTTTTAGCAGAAAGACTATTCTAAAAGCCTACGTTCCAATAACTATTCTCAAGAGCATTACAGTTGTTGATGAAGAATGGTATAGAGGATGACAAGTCATCTGAATGATTAGTTTTATAGAGAGATGGTATTTTATGAGCATAAGAAATGAAATAGAGGGAATAGCTCGTTTGGTTGTACAGAATAATGAGCAGTTTAAGACAGCAGATGATTTAACAAAGGATATAATTATCCATGTACTGACTGATTTCTCATTGGCAATGATAACTAGATTTGCAGTAGAAAAAGGAAAAGGGTTACTATGGCAACAGGAACAGTAACTTTAGTTGAACGGTATGATAGACTAAAAAAAGTAAAAGATCTATTAGATGAAGGGAAAGAATCTAGTGAGATATCAAAAGAACTGGATATTCCTATCAGGACAGTACAAAGATATGAAAAGTACATTGCCGAATTAGCACTCTCCGATATTAGTAAAGAGGAAATAGCTGAAAAGCGACAGGAAATATACCTTGAGGCTTTGGAAGCATCCAATGAAGCAAGAACACAATTTATGAAGTTTAGGGATGAAGAAAAGGCTCAATCAGCTAAGATGTTTTTTGCAGCTTGGATGGACTCTCTTAAACTGAGAATGCAGTTGTATGGATTGGATTCCGTTAGGAGTACACCTACAACGCAAATCAACCAGCAAATAAATACCTATGAACCTGAAAAGGTAGATTCGGAAATTGGAAAGAAGTTATCCGATTTAATAAAGAAAAGCCATGAGGCAAAACTGAAAAATGTCACAAAAGAAGACAGTGGAGGAGATTAAATCCGAACGGGTAGAACTTGATAAGAAATTTGAAGGTGGATTGCCGGATTATCTAGTTACCTATTTTGATGAGAAAGAACTTGAAGCTGCCAAAACTGAACATTATAAAGAAATAGCCTCTTATAAGTGGCAAAACACTAAAGATGAGAGGATAAAATATAAAACTGATCAGGAAAAAGAGTTCTGGGAAAATAATGAATCTGAGATTATAAAAGTTCCAAAACATGCTCCTGGGGATATGGAAAGAGTATTTCCAGAATCCCCTAGAGCAATTGAATCAGATGAACATGATTTATCTCCTGCTGATTTGAAAGTTCTGAAGTTATTATGTAAAAATGATCTTTATCTTTTTGCTATAAGATACTTTCCCCACTTCCTAAAGAAACCAAGTAGCAGATTCCATAAATTCTTATATCACACACTTTCAAGAGACATCAACCGATATCCTAATGGTGTAAAATGGGCAATTGCTGCGCCAAGGGCGAATAGCAAAAGTTCAATTGTAAGTTGCATCATGCCATTGTGGTGTATCTGTTATCAGAAAAAGAAGTTTATAATAATGATATCAGATACAGCAGGTCAGGCTACTGATTTTCTTTATGATTTAAAACAAGAATTGCTTCTTAATGAAAAATTGCAAAGAGATTTTCCAGAAGCTTGTGGTGAGGGGCCAATATGGAGAACTGAAGATATTATAACAAATAATAGTGTTAAACTACTCACTCTTGGTACAGGTAGCAAAGTGAGGGGTAGAAAGTATGGTATTCATAGGCCCGACCTTCTGCTCTTAGATGATTGTGAAAATCATGCAATGGTTAAATCTGATGTTGAGAGACATAAGATTAGATATGAGTGGTTTAATAAAGAAGTGTTATTTGCAGGTGGTGAAGAAGGGTCATCAACAGATTTTTTTGTAGTAGGAACAATTTTAGGTAAAGATTCACTTTTAAATTCATTACTTAACCCACAAGAATATCCAGCGTGGAAGAGTACAAGATTTAAGGCTGTTGAGAAGTTTGCTGAAAATATAGATCTTTGGAATGAGTGGGAGAATCTATTTAAAGATAGGTTCAATCCAAAAAGACAAGATGATGCAAAAGCGTTCTTTGAACAACATAAAGAAGAGATGTTAAAAGGAATTGAGGTTTTATGGCCAGAAGGTGATACATATTATGCTAATATGGTTTATAAATCTTCGAATCCTAGTGGTTTTATCACAGAAAAGCAAAATTCTCCAGTAGATACTTCAAAAATATATATTAGTGAGGCCGAATTACATTTTGAGTATTTCCAACAAAATAAGAAGATAGCAGATGCAATTCAAAGAGGTGCAGAAAAAGGATTAATTTATGGTGCAATAGATTTAAGCTTAGGTAAAAAAAGTAGAAAGGGTGATCCTTCCTGTATCGTTACACTTATAAGAGATCCAGAAACAGGTTATATTTTTGTTATAGAAATGGATGAAAAAGTTAGAAGTGTGGATGATCAGATAGATGCGATTCTAAAGAAGCATGGTGAATTTCACTATAAACTTTTTGTAGTAGAGACTAATTGCTTTCAATTTGTAGTTATGAAGGATCTCCAGAAGAAATCAAGAGAACAAGGTGTTTATATACCAGTTCAGGGTATTGATAATTATCAAGATAAGAAATTGAGATTTGAAGGTATAGTACCTTTCTTAAAGGATGGTACTTTAGTATTCGATAAACATAAATATTCATATAATTCGTCATATAGAACATGTGTGGAAGAAATAACAACTTATACGGGAGAGGATGATTCAGCAGATCATGCTTGTGATGCTATTGAAATGGCATTTAGAGTAGCACAAGCTCCTCGTTTTCGGATGACCTTCTTAGAAAATAAGAAAAGGTAGCTAATATGAAGATTTGTATAGCATTGAAGGTGGCTCTTACTATGACATGCAATGTCATAATTAATAAAAGGTAGTGAAAAGGAATGGCTAAAGCTAAAAAACTACTTCTATCAGAACGGTTACATCCTCTTTTTATGGATAACATTGATAGTTGGAATTTGTATAAAGATGCTGTAAAAGGGGGGGACGACTTTATAAATGAAGACAATCTCTTCACACATAGGCTCGAAGATTCAACAGATTTTGATGAACGACTTGAGAGAGCATACTATCTTAACTATTGTTCTGTTCTGCCATCCATATACAATGCGTTCATCTTCAAAGAGGATATTGAACGTCCACCCGATGAGACTTTAGATGTTTTCAGAAAAAGTACGGATGGTAGAGGAACTCCAATCTCTGATTTTGTTGCTAAAATTGGCTTTTTCTCCAAGATTTTTGGGGTTATGCATGTTTTAGTTAATATGCCAGATAAAAATAAAGAAAGGGTTACAGCTAGATTTATGAAGGATAATAAAATATATCCTTATTGCAAACTAGTTTATCCAACTCAGTTAGTTGATTGGTCTTTAGATATAGATGGCAATTATAGATGGGTTGTTATTCAGAGTACTTATTATTCGGATGAAGATCCTGCTATTGAGAGAGAAGAAAAGAATCACTATCATCTTATTACCACCAAAGAATGGCGAATTGAGGATGAGAAAGGTGCTCCTGCTGATCTTGGGGAAGGTGTATCTGTAAAAGGTACGAATGAATTAGGTATAGTTCCACTTGTAACAGTATATCATAAAGATATTGATAATGATAAAGTTGGGGAATCAATGATAAAAGATATAGTCTATATAAATAGGGCTATACTTAATTGGTCTTCCTGTGTAGATGAACAGATTGAAAGACAAACATTCTCCCAACTAGTAATACCAGATGATGGTTCACTGAGTGAGCAAAAAGAAAGTGGGGATGACCCACTTCGTAAAGTAGGTACTGCATCGGTGTGGACATTTAATGCTGATGCAAGACATGCTCCTGCTTTTATCTCTCCTGATACCCAAAATATACAAACTATCTGGAAAATAATTGTAGATCACATAAAAGAAATATTTAGAATTGGTGGTTTGATAGGTTCTTCAGATGATATGTATGTTGGTTCTTCCGGTAGAGCTAGACAAATTGGATTCTTAAGTGTCAACTCTATTCTTGCTGAAACGTCAAGATGTTATCAGAAGTTTGAAAATGATATATCTCGAATTGCTTATGCTTATATGGGAAAAAACACTTCCGAAATGGAAGAAGTAAAATATCCAAATTCATTTGATATTACTTCTCTTGATGAAATGGTTAAATCTTCCTTTCCTGTTATGGAAAGGAACTTTTCTACTACTTTAAATAAGACTATTCAGAAGAATATTGCTAGGGCAGCATTACCATTAGCTCCTAATAGTATACGAAAGACTATCGAAGATGAGATTGAATCAGGAGATGGTATCGTCGAACCAGTTAATGCACGAGGGGATACATCATCCGAAGATGAGAACATACGAAAAACAGAGGATAAAGCTGGTGGAAACAATCAATCTAATGCAGGTAAAACATTTAGAACTAAAACTACAGTAGAGAAGGAAAAAATAGAACATAGAGTAGAAAAAGAATAATCTAGTCATCAGTATTATATTGTATTGAAAACACCTCATAAAATGGCAATTAACATTCATCTGGATTAGATGACTTTATATAAACAAAAAACTACGGAGGTAGTATGGGATTAAATACAGAATTAGTCGAAAAGGCTAAAGAATTAGGCATTGAAGTGAAGGATATCCAGACGGATGAAGCACTTCAAAAAGAAATTGATAATAAAATAAAAGTCAGTGATACTGACGATTTAGATACTGTAAAGAAGAAAGTGGCTTATTGGGAAGCAGAAGCTAAAAAGGCTTTTGATAAGAGGGATAGAGTTTCTGCCGATACACGATCTTTGAAGACTAAAATATCTGATTTAGAGAAAAAGTTGGACTCCACTGCCGATCCTGAAAAGTATAAGACTTTAGAAACAGAATTAGACGAGTTAAGAAAGTTCAAGACTGAAGCAGAAAAGGCTAAAGAGGAAAATGAATTAAAAAATAAATCAGAAGTTGAAAAAGAGAAGATTAGGTTGGAAAGAACCTTTAGTGACTTTAAGAAAGATATGGAAAAGCAGTTTACTGAATTAAAGTCTACCACTGATAGATATAAATCTACTGTTGAATCTAAAGAAAAAGAAATCGACACTCTGAGAAGGGCAACGCTTAGGGGAGAAATCATAGAACAAGCTGGTAAATTGAAGGCATATAATCCTTCTCAAATTGCCAGATTAATCATGAATGATTTTGAATATGATAAAGATGTTGATAAGTTCTTTGTTTATACTAGAGATTCAAAAGGTAAACCACTAACTGAAATGACTATTTCTGAGTATGTGGAAAAGTTTCTTAAAGATCCAGACAATGAAAATCTTGTTGTGGTAGATGCAAAAGGTGGAGTAGGTGGTGGTCGGGAGACTAACACTGATAAGAACAGAAAAGAAATTGTTACTGAATCAGGAAAGAAATATAATCTTAGTGATCCACAGTTGAAAGAAGAAGCTGAATTTCATGGTATACCAGTTGAACAGTGGGTAAAAATAAAAGAAAAAAAGGATGCCAAATTACATAAGAAAAAGGAATAAATGACCTGGAGGGGTTAATTTATGTTTTTTAAAAAACACAATAAGACAGAAAAAGAATTATCTGAACTGTTGGAATCTGTTGCAAGATCAAATAGGATTTTACAAGAATCTAATCAGAAAACGATATATGATTTAGAGAAAACTAATAGTAAACTTATAGATGATTTAAAAAGTGTAAGACATAGTTTAGATACTATAAGTCATAGATATCAAGCACTTATCACTTTTGCATCAATTAGGGATGAGAAAATCAGAAAACTTGTTGAAGAAGCTGAATATCATCAGATTGATGTAGCAGATTGGATTCCACTTGCAGTAAAGAGAGATTCAAAATTACACAAAAAAAAGGAATAATAAGGATATGATCCTTATCCTATTTTATAGGAAGGTGAAAATATAGATGGCAACACCAACGGAATTAAGAATGGGGTTGGCAGAAGGTCCAGGCAAAGGCCGGGAACTTCCTTTAAAAGCCAACCAGTATTTTCATCGGCAGGGTGGGGCCTTCGTTCAAATAATCGCCGGAGAAGCTAGTTTAGTAGCTTCAGGTGTCGGTAGAGTATTTGGATGGGCTGTTGCGCCAAAACAAGCTGACAGTAAGAATGCTTGGAAAGGTTCTGGAACTAATGCTGCTGATAAGTTATTTGTTATTTATGCTGATCCTGAAAACGTGTTTGCAATTCCTGGCAGAGAGGTAAACGCCAGTATTGCAGCTAGTTGGATAGGGAAAGGCGCAGGACTTTGCATTGTAGGAGCTACATATGCACTAACTCAAAAAGCACAAGTATGTGGTGCTGTAACTGCATCTCCTCTCTTTGTCGTAGATGTCGATGCAGATAAAAATATACTTTACGTTAAAGTAAAGCAGACTAAGAGACAAGGTGTATAAGGGGGAGGTGTAATATAGTATGGCTGGTGTTTCAAGAAATCAATTTACTGAAGCAATGAAACAAGATCTTTATAATTGGTACTGGGAATCATATGATGACGTAGCTCCTGTGTGGGGGCAATTATTTGACGTAGTTCAATCTAATGCAGCTTATGAGAAATTCAATTCTGCTATTGGCCTTGGGGAACTTATGGAAAAGCCTGAAGGAGAAGACCTACAAGCTGACGCTCCAATGGAGAGTTATACAATCGTATGTAAAAATAGATCTTTTGGTCGTCTTGTAAGGTTCACTTATGAGACTGTAAAGGATGCTCAGAAAGGTGGCAATTTGCTACAATCTGCTGTTCAATCATGGAGTAGGATGGTTCCTATAACAAAGGATAAGTTCTATGCTAAATTCTGGATTAATGGGGCAAAAACTGCTGGTAATGATGTTTTTAATAATAGTATTACTGGTGTAGTCGATGATCCTACCGGAAATGTGGCATATGATGGAAAGCCTTGGTTCTCCACTACTCACGCAAGTAGGACAGGTGCTACATATGCTAACTATACGGAAACTAGATCATTAACTTCTGATAATCTTCAGACTACGTGGCTTACATTCCATTCTACCAATAACAGGGATGAGAGGGATGAGTTGATCAGTTTACGAGCAGATACTCTTCTTTTACCCACAGCATTAAAGTTTACTGCTGCTGTTATTTTGGAATCAACTTTGATTCCAGGGTCAATGGATAATGATACTAACGTCATGAGAGCTATTCTCAATCCTATGGAATGGGGTCAGCTTACTGATGCAGATGGGTGGTTTATGATTTCCAGAGGAAAGGGCCTTATGGCTACTGAAAGAGAAGATGTTGGATTAGACTTTTGGCAGGATGAAACTTCAAAAGACTACTTCGCTTCTATCTTTTGTAGATTTGGTGGGGCCGTAACTAACTGGAGATATGCTTACGCATGTAACATTACTTCTACTTAAAATATAACAACTTAGGACTGTTATAGATATGGGGTGGAGGAAACTTCACCCCTTTTTTATTATAGGTCATCATCGGGTATTGAATGAAACCTAATAGGCTTTAAATTTTAAGGTTTTAGCCTAAAACCTTTATGAGGGAGAATGTATATGGTACATCAAAACAAGTTTGTAGTAGCAATCAAGTGTCAGGGTAAGATTCTTAGAGAAATCAATGATATAGTCACTCTACCTTTTGGTTCAGAGTATTCAATTCTAATTAAGAATCTAAATTCGGTAAAAGCAGTAGTTTCAGTTGAAGTTGATGGTGAGTCAGCAACCAAAGATGGTAGGATAATTCTCAATTCAAATGAATCAATTGATCTTCTTGGCATAAAAGAAGGTCTTAATGTAAAGAATAGATTCAAATTTATCAAGAAAACTGATGAGATATCTGAACATCGTGGTGATAGGGTAGATGATGGGATAGTTAGGGTAGAGTATACTTTTGAAAAGATTTGGGAACCGTTACCCCAAATTTGGCATTATAACCATTATTATCAGGAACCTAAAGCTGTATGGGATACAGTATATTATAATACAGCATATTATAATTCAATAGGATCAAATACTACTAGTGTGCAAGCAAGATGTTGTAATGATTTCCAGAAAGAATCAACAGAGGATGGTATAACGGTGAAAGGTTCTGATTGTAATCAAGGATTTACATACGGTAATATTGGAACTTTGGAGAATACCTCTCATGTAATAACACTTATGCTAAAAGGAACAGATAGTAACAAAGTTGAAGTTGATAGACCTCAAACAGTGAATATGAAAGTCAACTGTACGACTTGTGGAAGAACAAACAAGTCGTCAAATAAGTTCTGCTTTAATTGTGGAACTAGATTGGTATAAAGGTCTTTCAATAAGGTTGGATACAGCCATTTTATACATTGTGCGTATGATGACTAAAAACGAATATTCACTGTTTTTTTGATTCCAACCTGTGTTTTTACTACTTAGATAGAATCTAAGTACCGTCTATGAATCACAATTCATAGATTAGTTCTCTACCTTATCTAATTTAGATAAGGTAGAGAAAATTCTAAAAGAGATGATTTGTAATGCCAATAGATAGCGATACTTTAGCTAGTATACCAAGAAGTGATGTAAGTGATAAGGATGCAATATATCCTGATAGGGCTGCAACCCGCAATTCAGATGGAACTTACAGTATACGAGATACTGGTACTACTAAAAGATTATCAGATGAGGTTCCTAGAACCAGTGTGGATATGAATAAACTTTTTCTTTGGATTCACGGTGAAGAAGTTTATGGAACTCATGCAGAGGAACATGTGGGCATGAAGAATTATCGAAGAGACATCAATAAGGCTTATGGTAAACAGGATAGCTATCAAGATTTTTATATAGATACAACTAAACCATTAAGCAAACAATTAAAAGATCAAAGTAAATAGAATGACTTATGGAGGTAAGTATTCAAAATGGATGAAAAAATTTGTAGGATTTGTGGTGGTAGTTTTAAATCTTTAGAGATGCATTTGACAGCATGTCTCAAGAAGAACAACATGGTACGAGAACAATATGATTTGCTTGAATCAAAGAATGCAGAAGTATTAGTTGGAGATGAAAGTACTGATGTGGAACCTTCTAACACAGTTAGTAAAGTTCAACAAACTCAGAATATATTCAATGTTGATCAATCAAAATATGATTTAAGCAAGACAATCAAAGATGTAATTGATGAATATGCAATTACTGCTGAAGAGTTTTTTACTGTTATGAAGCAATGGAAGACAGGAGCTACTATACCATTGAAGTTAAGATTGAATAGAAAAATGGAAATTGGTAGGGATATTGCTGATCAACATAAAGATGAAAGTAACGTAGAAGTATCAAACCTTGAAGCTGCTGAAATATTGGTAAAAGATTATGGATTTAAATGTACCGATGTAGTTTCAGCTAAAGGTGTAAAGCCAAAAACTTGGGTTTTGGTCAAAAAATAGTGAGATTCGTATAATTTCTTCCGTATACGATGCGATATAGATACTGACATATTGTCTATATACCACTCACTCTAAAAGGAAGTGATGAAATATGTCAAGTTTTAGATCAAGTGTAACGGCAAAAGATGGGGACGAAACCATAACTGGTTTTGATAAATTTCAAGGTGATGAGGTAGTTTGTGGAACATTAACAGCTACTAAGATTAATGTTAAGAAAACAATCAATGCAGACACAATTAAATGTGCTACAGTGACTGCTACTTATGTTAAGGCAAATACTAAGATACAAATTGCCGCAGCAAAAGGTTATCTTAAATTAGGAACCCAACAGTATATTTTCTTTGGAAATAAGGGAGTAGCTGCGTCCATAGTGGCATCAGTAACAGCAATTCAAGCTACACCACTAATTGGCTCAGTGTATTTGAGCAGACGTAAACCAAAGGCTAGAATATTCTATTTCGTAACGGATGTTCTTGCATCCCCAGTTAATTTGGACTAATGATTATGTTGGTGGGTGAATAACCCACCAATAGTCATCAATATATAATATTGAGATATAACTCCTTTACTAAAATGTGTGTTGGTAGTTTAGTGGAAATGGAAGTAGTGAAGGTAATTTTGCAATTAGGAGTTGATTTTAATGACGATTCAATCACAATGGGGTCGTGCGTTTTTTACTAAATATGATGTAGAAGCGTCACATTTTGTTTATGATTCTACGGGTGGTGTGTCTTCCGATACAGGTTGGATTGATGCTAAAGCTGATAAAATAATAATCCAGAGTAGAGTAGCTACTTATAATTCTGGTAAATCTTTAGTTTTCAGAGTAGAAGGAAAGTTTGATGCAGTAGATAGACCTGCCTCGATTTATACTAAGGTTATTGCTAGTTCTCAAAATGTAGATACATTTTATTCAGTCCCAGAAATAGTTAAATCATATCGTGTAGGTGTAAAACTACAAGATCAAATTTCTTCACCATTAGGGAGTCCGTGCCTGTTTTATGCTGGTATCTGTGTTACGGAGGTGAAATAGGAGTGTGATATGATGGTAACTAAAATAATAAAATCCAACATTACTAAACTAGCGCTTGGTTCATTTATTACAATAGTTTTAGGTCTAGGGACATGGGGATTATCAAATATCGTCACAGGTATGCAAGAAGCTTCTGCTATGCATGTAAGAACTCTGGCTCTTGAATCTGACATTAATAATGTATTAGGTAGTCTTTCTTATTATGTAAGAAAGGATGAATTTAATAGTCAACTATCCCGATTAGACACCACAATGTGTGATACTACTAAAAAATTTGAAAATAAATTTGAGCGTCTTGAAGAAAAATTAGATGTCAAATTTGATTCACTTAATAGATTAATTATAGATGAAATTCGAAAAACTAATAAAAAATAGGAGTATGATGTGAAACAAGAACTTTATGTGGATGAACCTTGTTTTGTTAGTTTCTTTTGCGGGGAACTCGGTTGGCTATGTCAATATTATCAATCATTACTTAGATATATGAAAAATAACATGTACCAAGACAGGAAGTTTATCATAATGATGGATACTCAGTTTCATGTCTTGGTACATGATTTTACATCCTACACAGTGGACCTACCAGATTGGTTTAAGGAATTACAACTTGAGAAGGATTGCTTTGAATCACCATTACCAGGAAGTCCTCCAGGTTCGCTTACACCCCCAGATGTTTACGCCAAATTAATAGAGTATTTTAGACAGTTTTATAACCCCTCTAAAGCTATTGAGTTTTGGCCACCACGTGGAACGGATAAGTTCTGGCCAAATCATAAACCCTCCATGTATGCCCGCTATTCCACTGAAAATAGTAATCGTACTATAAGAGGTAGACCATACGTATGTGTATGTCCTCGTGGGCGTTCTCGTGCAGCAATTAGAAATGTTCCTGAATATGTTTGGAGAGAATTAGTAGATATACTAAGAGAAGATTTCTATGTAGTATTATGTGGAACACCCTCTGGTTCCTTTCTTGCAGATTACCAAGGTGAGAATGTAATTAATCTTATTCCTGATAAAAGTGATGATAAGTTTGAAAAGGTAATGGATTATATGTGTAAATCTGTAGCTTGTGTGAGTAGTCAATCAGGTCTTACTCATGTCGGACTACTTTGTGGAACTCCTTCTTTAATTATAGGACATGAGAAGGATAGACATTGTATCGCAGAAAATAGATTTGAAACTCCATGCTCTTTTAGATATGTTTATGATTATAGAGCTATAGATGCTACCACCGTTGCAAAAGATCTTGCGGTATTCCTTGATGCATTAATGAGGGAGAAAATAATTACTATTATACCAGAAAATTCTGGTATAAATGAATTTGATTGTGTATTAGGGGATGATATAAATAAGTTAAATGAAATAATCCAAAGAGGATAATAATGATACAAGAATTAAGACCTTCCTTAAAAGTCCTATCTGAAAAATCAAATCTTGTTGGCTGTGAAGTTGGAGTTGACTCAGGAGAAAATGCCCTCTCTATGCTTACCTATCTTAATATTAAAAAACTATATTTAATAGATCCTTGGATGTGTTATGATCATATGCAAGGGCATGGTGTAATTTCTAATAGTGAAACTGCTCTGAAATGCATGGAATATGCTAAAAAGATATTAGCCCCATTTGAAGATAAGCTAGTGTGGTTAAGAGGATTATCAGAAAATATGGCTGTTCATGTCAGAGATCCATTGGATTTTGCTTATGTTGATGGTAATCATCGATACCCTTATGTATTGCAAGATATTGCTCTTTTTTATCCTAAAATAAAGATAGGTGGATTGATTGCAGGGCACGATTTTAAAAAGATATACAGGCTACAAGTAGTAAAGGCTGTAAATGATTATTTCTATCCACTACAAAAAATGATACGTGTTGAAGATTGGGATTGGAGTGTGGAAAAATAAATGGCAGTAATCATTATTTTTGGGTATGTAAAAATGGGAAAAAGTACGTTAGGAAGATATCTTAATAGTAGTATTAGTAATTCGATATTACTTGATGCAGATGAGATGAGAGAAGATTTATATTATAAAGGATTTACTGATGAGGATAGAACAAAATGGATGCATATGTTATCTAATCTAGCAGCTAGATTTGAGAAGCAAGGTGTTTTACCAATTATAGCAATGGTTGCTCCAATTAGAAAAGTGAGGTTGGAGTGTATGAGGAAGTTTATCAAACCTATTCAGATATTTGTTGATGGTACAACTGAGTATATGTGGAAAGATTCATACTTTGAAAAGCCAACTGAAGAGGATGATGTGATTGTATATCGAAAACCAGATACTTATGATAATATTATTATAGGAATAATGGAGAAGATAAATGGATAATAATGATAAGAAAACAATTTGTATAGTCGGCGTTTTAGACAAACGAGGATCTACAAATATTGCTTTTTCGAAAGCTGCTTTGAGGTTAGGGTTTGAAGTACTACCTATAAATTATAGGACAATTATATCTAGTAAAGGAAATAAATTTTTTGAAGATATGTTGTTATATACATTAGATAAGCACAGACCATATTTAACTGTATTTTTCAAATGTAATGGTATGAATTCAGATCTTATTACTAAAAGTAATGCTTATACGCAAACATGGCTATTTAATCCTGATCCTAAAAAGACGATTGAATCTTGCCCTGAAGTTATACAACATGCTAAAAATGCTAATTTCAGTTCTTGTACAGGATTAGATATTGCTCAATGGTTCGAATCAGAGGGTGTAAGAAAATGTCATCACATTATACAAGGTATTGACGCAAGCATTTTTAGACCAACAGACTCAAATAGTAATTGTATAGCAGATATATCGTTTATTGGTTCTAAAACTCCAGAACGTGACAAGTATAAAAAGGTTCTTGAGGATGCCGGATATAATGTGAAGTTCTATGGTAATGGTTACAGTCCACAAGAAGTTGTTGAATCAGATTTTGCAACAGTGTGTTCATCATCAAAATTTATGCTATCATTAAATACTTATAATGATATCCATACAGAATATTTTAGTAATAGACTGATAAGATACCTTGCTTGTGGTTCTTGTGTATTTCATTTAGATTCAACTGGCACACTCAATAAATATTTTGAAGACAAGAAAGACCTTTTCTATTTCAAAAATGAAAATGATTTACTCAAGTTAATGAAATCAGTTGATGATAGTATGGCTTATAAAGTTGCAATAAATGGTAGAACAAGGGCTGTAAATGAATATACTTGGGAAGCTGTATTTGCTCGAATGGTAAATATAGTTAGAAAAATAGATAGACCATCAATCAGGAATCTTGAAGATAAGAAAGATATGATTGGTGCAGAGATTGGCGTTTTTAGAGGTCAGAATGCCTTTAATATATTTGCTAATCTAAGTATTGAACACATGTATCTTATAGACCCATATATAAATGATGATGAAACAAAGAATGATTCTATAAAATTACTTCATAATTTTATGCGTAAAATCACATGGATTTATGAGCCATCAGACAAGGCATATGAGAAGATTGATAGATTATTAGATTTTGTATATATAGATGGGGATCATAAATATGATGCAGTGATGAAAGATTTAGAATTATATTATCCTAAAGTCAAATCAGGAGGTCTTGTTGCAGGGCATGATTTTGATGAGGAGAATGATGGTAATCAAGTAAAAAGAGCAGTATATGATTTTTTCAAAGCTAAAGGTGTAGAAATCTTTTCTGCGGTTGATGCTAATGATTCTAGATCTCATGACTTTTGGATATTTAAGCCGTGATAAGTAGACCAGCATTCAGAGTAATAAAAAATAGAAAAAATCTTACTGGTGTTGAGATTGGGGTTAGTTCTGGAGAAAATGCTCTTAATATTCTAGAAAATCTTGACATAGCCTTATTATATTTGATTGACCCCTACATAGAATATGAGCATTTTAGACAAGAAAATATTAACAGATGGGAAAATTTGGCCCATAGTCGATTAGATTCAAAATATATAGCTAAAATTGTTTGGATTAAAAACTTTTCTGCAAAGGTAATTAATTTATTTAATGATGAGACTTTAGATTTTGTATATATAGATGGGGATCATAAATATGATAACATAAAATTAGATTTAGAGTTATACTATCCAAAAGTAAAATTAGATGGGTTATTTGCTGGACATGATTTTACCGATTTGAATGTAACAAAAGCAGTAGATGAGTTCTTCTGTGATCATATGGATGTACAACTATATTGTTTTAAATGTGAAGATACAGATACTGCTGATTGGTGGGCTATAAAATGAAGCTACTATATCTATTTGATTCCTCAATAGGTGATGTAAGATCATATGTTAGTAGATTACATTTTGATTTTTGGATGAAGATGATACAATTTCACCAAGTAAACATTTATGGCCCTAAAGAACAAACTCTAAATGATAAAATTTTGTCACCTGTTGAATATAATAGTAAGTATACACTAGATGATTTATATAGTATATTCAGACCAGATATCATAATTGCATTCACATATAATCTAACACACAATTGGATGCCAGCAAAGAATAAGTTAAGTTCCATACCATTTGTAATTTTTGAGGGTGATTATTATGCTGTACTGTATGATACAGATCTTAACTGGTACAGTAACATGGGATTTGATCTTATGATAAATAGGTCATATATGAAGAAAAATGATCCACTAACTATGCCTAAAGTTTGGCTTCCTTTGTCAGTAAATGAAAATGAATTTAATGAAGGGGAAAAATTACATCAGAGAGTAAATAATGTAGTCTTCTTAGGTAATATAGGTAAAGCTGAAAAGTTATATAGTCTTAGGAAAAATGCTATTGATAAATTATCACAACATAATTTAATAGTTAACAGAGAAATAATTCCAGCTAAAGAATATCCAATAGAATTAAGAAAATATACTATTGGACTATCAGATGCTGGTGGTGATTTACATTGTACTCTGGGAAAGATGTTTGAAATAATGGCAAGTGGAACAGTATTATTAACCCCTTGGTTTTATGGACAGAAAGAATTATTTGGTGAAGAAGAATTTTTCTTTGAGTATAAGAATGATCTTAGTGACATAATAAAAGTAGTGAAATACATAAGAGAAAATCTAGATGAGGCTCAAGTTATAGTTGACAACGCTGTTCAGGTCATCAACAGATATCATTTAGATAGACATCGAATTTTGGAATTTAAAAATATTTTAGAGGCTTTCCTGTCAGGGGAAGAGATACCAAGGAAATGGGAAGATGATCAGTTGTGTAAACTATAATGACTTACTAGCCGATTCATGGGATCTATTTGTTTTAAAAAATTCAAAGAATGGCACTATCTTTCATCTGCGTAAATTTTTATCCTACCACAAAAATCGCTTCATAGACAAATCCTTAATGTTTTATAAAAGAAATGAACTTGTAGCTGTACTTCCAGCAGCAGAAAAATCTGAAAATGGAAAGAAGATTATATTTAGCCATCCAGGTAGTTCTATTGGAGGTTTAGTATTATCTTACCATACTGACCTTGATGATATCCGTGAAATAATTGACTTACTATCATTTCCCTCTTATAAAGCAATTGAGTTAAGATTGACACCTTATATCTATAATAAGGTTCCAAGTGATGAATTAGAATATATGCTTTTAAGAAATGGATATAACCTTTCTGCAAAGGATCTTGCTTGTACAATACGGTTAGACAATCTATTTCTTATTGATGATTCAACAGAACGTTCAATAAGAAAAGCACAGGATATTAGAATTGAATTTGACAGTATTGAATGGCAAAAATATTGGGAAATTCTCACTAAGAATCTAGAACAGAGACATTCTGTTGCGCCCACACATACAATTGAAGAGATAACAAGACTAAAGAATTTATTTCCATATGATATAATTTTAGTAACTGCATATAACGAAGATATAATGACTGCTGGAATTGTAATATTCAAAGGTAATGAGAATGCTTTTGAGATCTTTTATATTGCTCAGAATTATGAATTTCAGATTCTTCGTTCTCTCAATGTTGTGATATATAAAGTAATGAGGTGGGGGTTAGATAATAGTTATAAGTATGCAAACTTAGGAATATCGACAGAAGATAAGGGTGAAAAAGTGAATTGGGGATTATTTAAATTTAAGAGTGGGTTTGGTGGTAGGGGAGTATTAAGAAAGACATATCGTAAGGAGTTAAATTAATATGGTTAATAAGCAAATAGTAATTTTTGGTACTTCATCTTTTGCAGAACTAGCATATGAATATTTTACTCATGATTCTAATCTTAAAGTTGTGGCTTTTACAGTAGATAAAAGTCATATGAAAGAAACATCAAAATTCAATTTGCCTATTGTGGAATTTGAATATGTTGAAGACATATATGATCCTAACTTTCATAAGATGTTTATTGCTGTTGGTTATGGGGATAATCTCAAATTAAGAGAAAAGAAGTTTTATGAAGCACGAGATAAAGGTTATGAAATGGCAACTTATATCAGTAGCAAAGCATCAGTATGGAATAATGTAATAGTTGGTGAAGGTTGTTTTATAATGGAAGGTAATACTATTCAACCCTTTATAAAAATAGGAGAAAATACGACAATTTGGGCTAATTCACATGTTGGGCATCATTCGGTTATTGGATCACATAATCTTATCACTTCAGAAGTTTGTATTTGTGGTCATGTGACTATAGGAAACAATTGTTTCTTTGGGGTTAATAGTACAGTTATAAATAATATCAATGTACCAGATTCTACATTTATTAAAGCTAATTCATTATACAAAGAAGGACATACTTGGAAACGTGATAAAGAAGACAATAGATTAAATCTTACTAAACCATATTATAGAGATATATTAGGACATGAATGGATACTAAATTTTGATGATTATACGACTGGTTATTCTAAATGTATAAATTGTAATGTATGTAGTGATGAATCAGAAGCAAAGGAAAACTGTCTTAAATGAAATGGCAGAAATGTGGTTTCATCTGGAAACCTAATGGAAAAAAGTGGTGGGCTAGAGAACGGGCATATCTTCCTACAGTAGATATTAGGGATGATTGTATCCGTATATATACTACTTCACTAGATGAAAATATGATTGGTCGTATTGGATATATTGATGTTGATAAATCCAACCCAAAGAAAATACTATACGAATCAGAAGAACCATGTCTTATACAAGGAGAAAAAGGTACATTTGATGAACATGGCGTAGTTCCTTCCTGTATATTAAATTTTGGTAAGATAAAATACTTATATTACTTTGGTTTTATGAAAACTACTGAAGCACCACAAATTCTTTTTACTGGATTAGCTACTAGTGTAGATAATGGAGATACATTTATTAGAAAATACCAAATTCCTATTTTAGATAGAACTAATATAGAATTTATTGCTAGATCAGCATCATGTGTCATAAAAGATTTCGATAGATATAAAATGTGGTATACAGGAAGCAGAACGGGGTTTATAGCAAAATATAATGGTAAAGATGTTGAACGTTATAGTATATCTTATGCTTCATCGACGGATGGTGAAATGTTTAAAATGGGATTTCCATGTTATATACCAAGATCTAAACATGAGTTTGGGTTAGCTCGTCCTTGGGTCATCAAAGAGGATAGAATATATAAAATGTGGTATTCTATAAGAAGATTTGATGTAGGATATAGAATAGGATATGCAGAATCTAAAGATGGAGTGAAGTGGATAAGAAAAGATAGTGAAGTTGGCATAGATGTATCTGAAACTGGTTGGGATTCAGAACAAATCTGTTTTTCGTGTGTAGTAGATGTAGAAGATAAGAGGCTGATGTTTTATAATGGTAGTGGATTAGGAAAATCAGGAGTTGGATATGCACAACTATGTAAATGATTATATTGCAGAACATAACACAATTCACTTTGAGACATTTGTAGAAAAATATCGAAGAATTGAAGTTCTAAAGTTTATGAATAGATATCCACATAGGACAATTCTGGATGTAGGTTGTGGATTACAGTTCTATTTTACAGATTTAAATGAAGCTTCATTTGATAAATATATAGTTATAGAAAAAGAAAAAAGATTTGTTGATGAAGCACAAAGAAATATATATGATTATGGTAATATTATTGTAGAGCATACAGAATTAGAAAATTGGAATTCAGAAGGGCAGAAATTTGATCTTATAATATTAAGTAGTGTACTTCATCTTGTACACAATATAGATATTTTTCTTAGCAAAATACATACCATCTGCAACAGAAATACAAAGATTCATATAAATGTTCCTAATTCCAAGTCCTTACACAAGATTTTAGGGTCTTGTATGGGATTAGAGCTGAATTCAGATTATGATATTATGTTTGATCATCAGTTTCATTTTGATAAAAAGTTATTGCAACGTCATTTGCAAGATAATGGATTCCAAATTATCACAAGCGGATCTTATCTAATTAAACCATTTTCTGATACTCAAATGACTTGTCTAGTGGACAGTAAGATCGTTGATGGTTTAAATAATATGGCTTCTATACTTCCAAATTATGGGTGCGAAATTTTTGTTGAGGCTAAGATAAATGAAATGTGTAAAATGTCTTGAGGATAGGAAAGACAATGAATTTAATAAACGTGAATGGGGTATGGTTTGCATACATTGCATAAAAAAATACATCAAGTTAAAGGATGTAATTATTATGAGATGAGGTGTTAAAAATGCGCTGTTTGCATTTATTTGATGGACGTAGACGAGATACTAGAAGATTACAAGCTGAATTCATGTTACGTCTTAAAGAACATTGTGATTTCTTTATTTATGGAAAAGATGAACAGGAGTTAAATGGTGAAGAAATATCTCCTATAGAATTTAATCATAAACTATCTTTAAAAGATGTTGCTAATATAATAAAACCGGATATAATTGTTATGCCTGAGTATATTATATCTAAGATAATGCTTTCAAGAGTAGCTGGTTTTGAACAAATTAAAAATATTCCTAAAGTTTCACTTGAAATAGATTACTACACATATCTAAATGATAACAATGAAAATTGGTATAAGGAGAAGGGTATTGACCTGATTATATGTAGAGGCCCATATGCAGCAAATTTATTCCCCATACGGAATGTATATCTTCCCTGGTCTGCACACGAGGATTTTCTTACAGATCCAACAACAGACTATTTGAGTAGTAAATATAACAAAATCTTATATGTGGGTGGTGGAAGATATAGTACAAATGTGTTGTATAGAACAAGACAGTTGGCTATAAGAATGTTAGAATTAGATGGTAGTTTAGACTATTATGGAAATGTTGGGTATGAAGCATACCCCAAACTTATAAAGCAATATAGATGTGGTCTATCTTGTAGTCTATATTATCTTAATATGGCCCCTGCTAAGGCATTTGAGATTATGGCAACTGGGGCTACTCTTTTGAGTAATGATTTCATATGTAGTGACAGTTTATTTCCAGGAAAACAATGTTATTTTAAATATGAACAGGATTGTAGTGATATACTGAAAGTATCAAGAATCATACAGAACGATGCAGACTTAGTGAAAGAAGTGACCTTTAATGCTATCAATATGATAAATAACTATCATACTGATTCAATACGAGCAAAGGAATTATATCAAATATTAGAGAGTTTTGTTTATGGAAAACCAATTGAAGATAAATGGGATAGAAAATAAAGTATTGATAGGTTCCGGCGATGGCAATCTATATACATTTGATGATGTCACAAAAGATTTAAATGTCTTATATAGATTAGAAAATGACAATGAACACTTTTGTGGTATATCTGAAACTAATAATAGTATAATCATCAATACTAATCTTAATATTTGTACTTATACTAAGAGTAATCCTATATTTACAATTTATAACTTAGATGGAAATAATATTGATCTAGCATTAGGAAAATCTAAAGCCCAAGGGGATAATACATTTATTGCATCAAATGGGATAAAAGGAATTGTAATCCTCAGTCTTGAAAAGAGCTATGATGTATATATGATAAAATTTAACTGTGAAGAATACACAAGTCTTTTTGACACATTCACTAGTATAGATGTCCATAATGATAAAATTTATATAAATTTAAGTAAAATAAATGACTCAGACACTGGCGGTTTAGTTACTTTGAATAAAAAGTTTGAAATGCTATCTGCTGAATCATTTGATATTGAATCTGATTGTTTTTATTTTATTGATGATGAACCTTATATCTTAGGAAAAAATATGCTTATAAATAACAAAGGCCCACAGATAAAATTTGATTCCAGATTTCTGTGTAGAGATTTCTCAGTAACTGATGATAAAATATTTATTGTTGGTCGTGCAATATTACCCGAAAAGGGTACTACTCGAAGTGGTGGTTTTATTGCCGAATTAGATAGACACTTTAAACAACGATATATGAAAGTCTTTGAAAGAAGTGGTGCATTTGTGTCATGTCTATATGTTGGAAAAGATAAAAAAAGTGATTGTGACAATTCAAATATTATATTAAATAATATTGAATGGACACCAAATGAAAATATTTTTGTTAAGGAGGTAAAAAAGTGGGTGAAGTAATCGTACCATTCCATAGATTTTCAGTAGAGAATGAAGATACAATTGCTGAAGATGTTGCTAATATTCTAAAAAGTGGGAATGTAGCAAAGGGTAGTTATATTAAAGAGTTAGAAAAATATTTTGAGAAACATCATAATGCGTTTGCAATCTCTTGTGCAAATTGTACTTCAGGGCTTGCCATAGCAATAAAATCATTATCAGTTTATGAATCAATTATTTCACTTCCAGCTTTTACTTGGTATAGCACATTATATGCAGCAGAATCTAATAACGCAAATGTATATTTTGAAGATGTAAAGTTAGATTCTTGGTTATCTGAAGAGAGGAATGTATCATGTGATATTCGAATAGGGGTAGATACGTTTGGTAATCAGTTCAACAGTGATTATATTGGATGTAAATATCTAATTGTAGATGCCGCACATGGTTTTGGTTTACCTGAACTTGGACAAAGAGGATATTTAGAAGTAGTATCTTTATCATTTACTAAACTTGTTAGTGGTATGCAAGGCGGGGTCATTCTTACTAAAGATCGTTCATTAGCAAATGAATGTATCAAGTTAGTTAATAACTATTCTAAGTTAACTGAAATAAATGCTAGAGTAGCTTTAGAGTCTATAAAACATTTTCGGAATAATCAAGGTCTTAGATTTGGAATCATAGATAGTTATAGGAAATATCTATCTGATAATATAGAGTATACTGAACAAAGTATCCCAGAGTGTTCTAATCAAAGTGTATATGCAATTGTATTAAAGGATAAAGAAACTAGAGATAAAATTGCTAACGCTTTTTATAAATATGGGATTGAAGTAAAAATTTATTATGAACCTTTAATAAAAGGTCTTCCAAACACTGACTACATATATAATAGGATAATAGCATTACCAGTATATAAAGGAATGGAAAATAAAGTAGGATTTATTTGTGAGGTTATAAAGAGAGCAGTAGAATGAAAGTAAGTTTTATACAACCATATTATCATAATTTTTGGGAACCACTTTGGTCGGGATATCTTATTCAAGCATGTAAGTTATTAATAAAAAATATAGATATTCTTTTTTTTCACGAAGCATTTGATAAATCTGAAGATATAATTAAGGAATCCTCAAAGGCTGATTTTGTATGTTTATCTGCTACAAGCCCTACGTATTCTCGTGCATTATATTTTGTGGAAGAGATAAAGAAGATCAACCCTAATGTAAAAACTATATTGGGGGGATGGCATGTAACTGCTTCTTATAGAACAGGTTTTTTAGAAATCCCAAAATTTGTTGACTATATTATTGCAGGAGAGGGGGATGTAACTCTGCCTGTTGTATTATCTCTGAAGAATTTATCACTTAGAATCTTTGAAGGTTTTCTTATTCCTTACGTTAGATATTGGCCAGATAGAAAAGCAATGAAGATAGAAAGACAGTTTGACTATTGTGAAAAGAATTTTGGGGAGAGGATTGCTAGTGTTCAGAGTATAAGAGGGTGTAAGAGTCATTGTAAAATGTGTGCTGAATTCTGCATGACACAAGGAAATGTGCGAATAAGAAATCCTAACGATGTGATGGATGAAATAGAGTATTTGCAGAAAGAATATAATATAAATAGAATCAAATTTGTAGATCCTACATGGGCAGTATCTGACAACGTAGTACTAAACTTCTGTAATGAGAAGATTAAGCGAAGAAATAATATCAAGTGGGATTGTATGGTTCATGCTGCTTATGCAACTGAAAAAAGTTTGGAGATGATGACAAAAGCAGATTGTGATATGATTATGGTAGGAGTAGAATCAGGTTCTCAGAAAATCTTGAACAGTATAAATAAGGGTGTAACTGTAAATAAGATCAAGAAAGTATTTGAATGGGGAAGAAAGTATGGGTTAAGTAGACGAGCATTCTTCCTATTAGGAACACCAGAAGAAGATAATGATTCAATAATGAAAACGATGGAATTAGCTAAAGATATAGATCCTGATGTTATTGGATTTACAATTCTAGCTCCATATCCAGGGACAGAGTTTTATGATTACAAAAGATTTAAAGATGTAGATTGGAGTAAAGTAGATGAGTACGCAAATGATATATGGTCTACACCCAATTTCACAAATCAACAATTGAAAGAAATACAGAAATGGTTTGTAGAAATGTTCAAGGATAAGATTCCTTGGCATCAGAAAATATTATTAGGACAGAAAAGTGCTACCTAATCCTGAAAGACAAAATAATAAGAACAGACCATTTTTGAAGTTAGAAGCTTTGAGAAGTAGAAGTGAAATGATTGTTGCAGAAGTAGGTGTGCAATATGGGTATAATGCATTACGCATATTGTCAACATTGAATATTAAAACTATTTATCTTATAGATTCTTATCAACCATACCCTTCTGCAAAAGATGGAACACTTTCTACTAATAAACAGTCACCTGAATCTCTTGATTTTGCTAAAGAATATCTGAAAAGTTATCAGTCTAAAATAGTATGGATAATAGATTATTCATGGAATGCTCATACTCGTATCCCAGATGAAGAATTAGATTTTGTTTATATAGATGGTGATCATAGGGTTGAAATAGTTTGCAAGGACGTAGAATTATATATGCCCAAAGTAAAGAAAGGTGGATATATTGCAGGGCATGATTATACTCGTAAATATGTCAAGGATGGCATATCAAAATATTTTGGTAGTTTAGATAAGATAAAACATGAAGGAGAAGATTGGTGGATAAGACTAGAAAAATAATTGGTTTGATGGCAGCATGGGGATCTGAGGGATTCGTAGAATTAGCACTTAAACAAGCAGTGGATATCTGTGATGAAGTGCTAGTGTGGGTTGCTCCACATTCTCCAGACATGACAAAATATGAAGATAATACATATAATTTGGCTAATGAGTTTAAAGACTATTTCATTACTGAACGAGAAATCAATAACTGGAAATGCAAGCATATGGAAGTTATATCAGGTGCTTTAGTTGGTGATGGAAAACATTCAACTGAAAAAGCTAATATTTTCAATACTATGCTGAAATATAACTCTGTGTATTTTGAAAAAGGAAGTTGGATATTTACTCTAGATGTGGATGAATTTTTTAGCCAAGAACTAGTAGAAGAAATTTATAGGGTTATAGATTTTGACAACTGCAACAAGATAGAATTATCAGAACGATTCTTTTATATCAATATGCAACATTATCTTTTTGGATCACATTTTAGATTATTCAAAATAGAAAATGAGAATCAGAGATTTATTCCTACACAAAGATGGGATCAGAAAGTAAATAAGATATATAAGACAACGAATCTGATGTTTCACTACTCTATGCTCCAAAATCCGTGGATGAAATATGATTTTTGGCAATCAGAATATGCTGGAACAAATCAGAAATTAAAAACTGATTGGCTTATGAAGATATATAGAAGTTATTATCTTGGTGATGAGGAATATTGGGTCAATAAGAACCAAGAATTATCAGGATTAAAATCTCCATGGTATGCAAAAGATTTCACCCCAAATTCTAATGGATATCTCCATGTTTATAATGGTCAACATCATAAGTTAATAGAGGAGTCTGGTCTAACAAAGATTAATGATTTTAGGAAATTATATAACTTTTGAGGGAAAAATGAAAAGACTTATAGCAACAAGATCCGATGAAACACAAACTGATATGGCAATTTTGACGCATCCCTTACTTAAATCCTATGCTGAGAGATGTGGGGCTGATTTTAAAGTTATTGAAGATTGTAAAGGATTGCATAAACATTATCGGATAATGCAATTCTATGATTTGTTTGAAGAGTATGATTCTATTCTATCTGTAGATACTGATATCTTAATTTCAAACAAGTGTCCTAATATATTTGAAGTCGTTCCTGAAAATCATATTGCCTCAATCTATGAGGATGTAGGTAGTAGACAGGAAGATAGAAGAAAAAGAATTACTCTAGTACAGAAGCAGTTTGGTGATGTTGGTTGGAAAACAGGATATATAAACACTGGATTTGCGTTGTTTCCAAAGTCATCACGAGAAATATTTAAACCAGTATCAGAAGAAAATCTCTGGTTGGGACTAGGTTTCGATGATGTTTATCTTGGATATCAAATTCATAAAATGAATATTCCAATTTATGAACTTCCAATAGAATATAACTTTATGTCTATGTTCACAGAAAATTGGTGTGGCAAATCTAGAGCAGATGCTTTTGTGACACACTATGCCGGTCAGGGAGGTTTTATCCCTATTTTGGAACGTGTAGGTTTAATGAAAGATGATCTGCTAACTATGCGAAAATATGGACAAGTATGAAAGAACTTTCTGTAAATGGTTCACTGGGTGATGCATACATTCAGACTTGTAAACTACTCAATATTAAAGACAATATAATAGTTTATCATCATACTAAGCATTCCTATTGGAATGAGTCAATACAGAATGTATTTTCACTAGCACCAAATGTAAAATGGGTTTCAGTTGAAAATCCGAGAACTGATCTAGAAGAAATTACATCGGATTCACATTCTCCAGACATGGAGTATTTTCCATATTTGAGATATGATACTTCACGGATTCATTATAAAATTAGGAAACCATATATCATAATTCAACCACATTCAGGAAAGGACAAAGGATATAATTGTAAGGAATTAGAAATATCATATGTAGAACAAACTATAAAGAGTTACACAAATAGATGTGTATTAGTGGGTACTAGTTCAAAATATAAGGATATAAAAGGTTGTATTAATCTTATTAGTAAAACTAATATTATTGATATAATAGATATAGTAATTAACTCAGAAGGATTCTTAGGACCAGAAGGTTTCATTAGTTTTCTAGCTCTTAGTCATAGAAAACCTAGTATTGTTTTTTTCACGGATTATGAAGCAGTTGCTAAGAGAATAGTTTCAACTCCTTGGGCAAGTTATTGCTCACTCATAGAATTAAAATAGGTGATTTAAATGGTAGTAGTTTTAAGTAATGGACGTTCTGGGACAAATTTGATACTTGAAATTATTTCGGGTTCATCTTTTTTGATCCCCTCATCTTATCCCGAAGATAAACAATTATTTTTGAGAGATACATTATATATCCATAACTATTTAACAAAGTGTGATACTAACTACATACCTAATTTTAATGTTGTATGTAGGTTTTTTATAAATAACCCTGATAGTAAGATTATTTGGACTACTCGTCATCCATTTGATCAAGCAGCAAGTAAAATCTTCAGAGGATGGAAAAGAGCAGATGATGCAAGTTTTAAAGGTAACATAAAAGATATGTTTTGGGCTGCCTTTATATATTGTGAACTATATAAAAATTTTCCAGGAAATATATTAACTATAAAGGTTGAAGATGTAATTACTAACATAAAATTAGAAACTGACAAAATGTGTAAGTTTTTAGGATTACCTTTTGAAGATATTATGTTAAAACCTTGGGAAAGAATTAGACATGAAGGGCAAAAAGAAAGATACCCTAGAGGTTTGGATACCTCTCAGATAGATTTATACAAGAATTGGGAGACTATATATAATGGGTTCTTTACTAATGTGTGTGATTTTTCTATTAATGACTTATTTGAAAAACTTTCTTCTCTGTTGAAGGTTTATAATTATAAGGATGAGAGATAGATGAAAATTTGTTGGGATAATCTAGAAAATTTGAGATATAGCTGTAAAAGTGGGCATTGGTATTCTAAATCAAACAAGTCAGAAAGATATAAGTATGTTGACTTTTGTAAAATTTGTGGGGAACCATTTTTATCAACTGGTCATTCGTTTGGTTTATATTGTTCAAACTCCTGTGCTAGAAAAGATATATCTAAAGAAGATAGAAAAAAAAGAAGTATTGATTCTTTAGGAAATAAAAATAGAAATTGGAAGGGGGGAGTACGTAGTAAAAAATTACCGTTGTATGATACATATGCTTCACAAATTTCTTTCTGTGAAGAAACACGTAGAAATCCAGAAGATCATAATATACTACAAGTCAAATGTCTAAAATGTAAACAATGGTTTACACCAAGTTGGTATAGTGTTCAAGGAAGAATTGCAGTTATAAATGGTAAAAGTAGGGGAGATAGAAGATTTTACTGCTCTCAAAGATGTAAGGATGAGTGTCCAATATTTAATCAAAAAAAATATTCAAAAGAAGAGTTAGAAAAAGCAAGTGTATACCAAACTGAAGTAAGAAAATTATCTAATATAAATTTTTCAAAGTACTACTATTTAATAAATTCACAAAATTTAAAAAGATCTAGAAATGGTAGTACTGGATATGTCTTAGATCACATATATTCAGTTGCCAAAGGTTTTGAAAATAATATACCATCCGAAATTATAGCTTCCCCAATAAACTTACGATTAATATTAGCAGAAAAAAACTTAATTAAAAGTAGTAGATGTCTTTTTACCAAAGAACAACTTTATGAATTATATCATCAATTTATAAAGGAAGGAGAAAGTATTGAATAGGTGAAAAATATACTTGTTACCGGATCTTGTGGTTTTATGGGCAGTCATTTTGTTGAGCAGTTATATAATAACTACAAGTTTAATGTGGTAATCTTAGATAAAATGACTTATGCTGGTAATATAAAAAATGTCAGGAATGTAGACTTTGAGAAGATTTTATATGTTGGAATAGAAGATCCAACTATAATAGATATTATGAAATATCACAAAATTGATACTGTAGTTAATTTTGCTGCTCAGACTCACGTTGACAGATCTATTACTAATCCTATGGATTTTGTTAAGACAGACGTACTTGGTGTATTCAATTTAGCATATTGTTCACTTAAACTTGGGATAGAAAGATTCATTCATATTTCAACAGATGAGGTATATGGTGATAGTTATAGTGGTGAAGCAGATGAATCATTTCCTATGATTCCAAATAGCCCTTATGCTGCTAGTAAAGCTGCTGCTGATCTTTTATTGTTGTCTTATTATAAAACATATAATCTTCCATTAATTATTGTACGCCCTTCAAATAATATGGGGGAAAGACAATATCCAGAGAAATTAGTTCCTTTTAATATACTTAGATTTCTTCGAGGAGAAAAAATGTTCTTACATGGAGAAGGCAATGAGAAAAGAGAATGGATATATGTACAAGATTGTTGTAATGGGATTATGAAAGTTCTCAATGGGGGGATAGTAGGACAAATCTATAATGTTGGTAGTGGAATCCGTTGTACTAATAAGTATATGTTGATGCTACTGCTGAAGGAATTAACTGGTGAGGATAACATAGAGTTATGGAGTAGTTATATAGAACAAGTATTTAATCGTCCAGGAAATGATAGACAATATGCTATAAATAGTTCTAAAATAAAAGAGGAGTTAGACTTTGCCCCAATAACTAACTTAAAAGGGAGTATTCAGAAAACTATCAAATGGTACAAAGAAAACCCTAATTGGTGGTCAGAAGTTGATATTTCAAGCAATATTTATACAGATAATAAAAACTATTTGAGGTAAATTATGTCCAAGTCGCTTATAGTTAGTAATAATTCTTATGATTGGGTTAAACATTGTTCTGGTCTTATCCTATCTGTTCCTAAAGATGTTTATGATATAGTAGTTATAAATAAAGATGATGATAGACCAATATTTTTTTGTAGAGATGATATTTGTAAATCTGCTGTATATGAACAAAGGTCAGATGATTTATTCCGTATTGGTAAAGAACTAAATATTAAAAAGATTATCAATTTAGGATATGAGAGAGATAGTGTTGATATTGTTAGGTTGACTACGCAGTTATCTTTATATTTATTGACAGGTGGAATTTCAAGAGTATTAAGTATGGATGTAGGTTGGCTTAACATTATCCTATCTAAAATTTGTAATCAGACAAAAGTAGAACATTTACTTTATGGTGTTACAGATTATTCTAAATTTAATATTTCATTGACTGTAGTTTTGACTGAAGAAAACATATTCAGAAAAGCAGAATTGCGTAAACAAATGGTTGGGGTTAATGGGATTATGGATTTACCTCTAGATACTTGGCGTGAACTTTTTTATAAGGTTAAGAAGTGAATAAGATAAAACAGAGACTTCTAGATGAGGCAGAAGATATACTCAAAACAAAAGAAATTGGTGATAAAAGTTTAAGCCAAGTATTGATCGGGTTGAAGTTTGATGACGGTCATCTACATCTTCATACTCCTGATGATACAATATTCAAAAAAGAAGTGGCTCAGAATTTAACAGAATCAGATAATAATGATAGAAAAATAATCTTTGCACATAAACGAGCAGTAGGAGATGCCTTAATGTTTAGTGCAGGGGTTAGAGATTTCAAACTTCTCTTTCCAGATATAAGAATAAATGTAGATAGTAGTCAACCTTGGATTTGGGAAAATAATCCATATATAGATAGGTCTTTGAAAAAAGAAGACAAAGATGTTGAATATTATGATGTTGGATATCCAGCAATTGCGTCGGCAAATAATACATACGTACACTTCACGATGGCATTTCTATTAGATATGATTGCTATCACTGATTTACATAAAAGTCTTCCTGTGTCATTAGGAGAATTCTGTAGTGCTTTTGCAAATGGTGAAGTAGGAGATCCTTGTCTTGGTAAACCAGACAAGAATGCTAATTCTCATGAACCATTCATCTCATTAGTAAATCAATATAAGAACTTTGGAAAGTCATTTGCTAGACAACGTGGGGATATTCATTTAAGTGAAGATGAAAAGAAACATGATCTTATACAAAAGGTATATGGATATAATAAGTATTGGCTAATAGCTCCTGGAGGAAAACGGGATGCCACTACAAAGATTTGGGATTGGAGAAGATTCCAAGAAGTCATAGACCATTTTGAAGGAAAGATAAAATTTGTAGTTATAGGACGAAGTGATCATTTAGTAGAAAAGTTGAATAATATCATTGATTTGACTGATAAATTCAATGATAATATGAGACCACTAGTTTCCCTAGTCTATCATGCTGATGGTTGCATTAGCGGTATCAGTATGTTAATGCATCTTGCAGCAGCAATTCCATCTAAGTATACTGAAAAAGGGAGAAAGCCCTGTGTAGTTATAGAAGGTGGTAGAGAGTCAAAAGCGTGGACAGAATACTGTAATCATCAGATTCTTCATACAAATGGAGTATTTACATGTTGTGATAATGGTGGATGTTGGAAATCTAGGATTATACCTATACCTAAAGATCCAAAGCAAAATAAGAATTTATGTAAAAGTACAACTTCTTCTGATGGTAGAACTATCCAAGAGTGTATGGATGTGATTACTTCGGACGATGTCATAAGAGCAATAAAACGATATTATGAAGGAGATATTTATACATATATGAACAGAAGAGATTGCATAGCTTCTGATAGTGATGATTGTACAACGTGTGTTGCATGCGATAAAGTAAATACTGATGATGCAATTAAAATTTCTAATAGCTTTGAAATTGTTGAAAAAACTAAATCTATAAATCTGTTAGGTAGTCTCAGTAGTCATGGTGGTGGGGAACAAAGTCTGATTAAGATTGCTGATGTATTAGGTGATGCAGGGTGGGATGTCCAATTATTTCCTTGGGATAGTGTACATGAAAATTATAAAGATATAAAATCTAAGAATGTACACCTATCAAACTATAGTTTCAAGCCCGATGGTGGAAGATGTATATCTGAATGTATTGAAAATACCCCGTTACTATTCTATGGTAACGATAATATAAATGATTTTTTACAAGCTGGTAAGAAATTAGTTGATAAATGTTCTATACTTATAATAGGCATTAATTATATGTTTGGTCATCTCAAGAATCCTGATATTTCAGAATGGCTTATCAAATCAAATAAGTTGAAGGCAGTTATATTTCAAAATGAAGAGAAGAAACAGGAATGGGAAAGACAAGTTATTGGATTTGATAATACGAAGAAGATAGTATTATTTGGAGCTATAGATATGAATAAATTCTACGAGGTATGTACAAAACCAAGAGAAAAAGATGAACCTCTCATAGTACTTAAACATTGTACTCCAGATTATAGAAAATATACTACTAATGAATCTGTGAAGAATGGAAGCAAAATACATATATGGCAGAAACATCTTGATAAGGAATTAGATACTAAATTTTATCAGAGACTTCTCAAAGATACTAAGAATACACAATTTTGGTTTATGGAAGCTCATAAAGAACTTGCAGAATTCTTTAAGGATGAACCACGGATGAAGTTCTTTAAATGGGATGAAATCCCAGTAGAAGAATTTTTAAGCAAAGGACATATATATTTATATCGAACAAGTAATATGTGGAGAGATAACTATCCTCGTTGTATTGCAGAAGCTTTAGCTACCGGATTGCCAATTCTCTCAGAACCTAGAGATGGTACAAAAGATAGAATAATTCATGGTGATACAGGATACTATTTTACTCATTATGATGAATGTTTAGTTCATCTCAGTACATTAATAAGAAAAGAAAAATTTCGACAAGCATTGGGTCAAAATGCTAAAGATTGGGCAAAAGCTAATTTAGACCCCGCAAAGTGGAATGAGGTAATTATAGATATTTATGCCAATTCATAGTGAATCAGTATTAAAACTTATACTAGATAATAAGTGTAAAAGGATTGCAGAAGTAGGAATATGGAAAAGTAAAACCGTAAAACATGTACTTAAGAATACTAAACAAGTGAAGGAATATTGGGCAATTGATTCGTGGTGCTTCTTTGGAAGTGATAAAGGTCGTATGTCTAGACTTACTCCAAACGATTGGAATAGTCTATATAAATATGCCTGTACTTTAATGAGATATTTTTCTGCTTTGAAAGTTTTAAGGATGGAATCTGTTGAAGCAGCAAGTATATTTCCACTAGAATATTTTGACATGGTTTATATAGACGCAGATCATTCCATGGCAGCATTAGAACGGGATATCATTGCTTGGATTCCTCATATCAGAAAAGATGGTATATTGTCTGGGCATGACTATAATTCTCGAAGACATAAGGATGTAGCTGTAGTGATAGATAGATTATTTGGTAACAATATTACACTGTTAGAGGATTGTGTGTGGGCAACTAAACTATGATGAGGATGAGAGATGATTTCTTATTAGGTTTGACTAATGAAGACGTGTGGGAAAAGTATTTCAACCTTGAGTATGTTTTACCAGAATTTATAAATCCAATAAGAAAAGAATATAAGATTTCAATTTGCACTACGTGTATGGGAAGAACTTATGATCTTAAAAAAACATATGTTACTAATTTAATTGATAATATTGAAACGTACCCAAATACGGAGTTTGTATTATTGAACTATAACAGTAATGATGATATGGATGACTTTGTTAAGCATGAGTTGTCAGAATATATTAAAGAAGGTTATTTGAATTACTATAAAACAATAGAACCAAAGTTCTATAGTATGACACACTCACGAAACATAGCTTTCAAAATTGCATCAGGAGATATAGTCAATAATGTTGATGCAGATCATTTAACCCTTTTTGGATTTTCGAAAAGAATAAATGAAATAGCTAATCAGTTTGATACTGACAAACTAGTCTTTATTAAGAGTAAGCAAACAAATAGAGGAAGATTAGGATTTTTCAAAAGTAGATTTATTGATGATTTAGGAGGCTACGATGAATCCTTCGGTTCTGCTTATGGATTTGATGATGAGGATATTCTGTGTAGAGCATACCATTTGGGATTTACAATAACAAAGTTCACTGGTGATTTCTGTCAAGTAGTAGAACATCATAAACGTCATTTTATTGATAACTATCCTGATAAAGATTGGAAGTATACCCAGAGAAGAAATGCTTTAATTTCACTTTGTAATATTGCTTGTAAAAAATTTAAAGCAAATATGAATCAACATTGGGGTAAGGCACATCTTATTAAGAATTTTGAGCAAGAGATAGATATATGAAAAGATTAATGGTTGCAAACGTGCAATCAAAAGGTCGTTATTCAAAAGAAAATATAATCACTAATTTAAAAGCACAGATAGATAACATGATTGAATTAGAATGGAATAAGAAGGATATTATCTTAGTGAGTAATTTTGATTTTGAATTTATGGGAGTAAGTGCAAATAATATAGAATTGAATAAACATTGTTTAACTGGGTCAAAGATGTTTGCATTACTGTGGATTTTTGAAAATCTTATTAATGATAACATCATATGGAGTCAAGACCTAGATTGTTGGCAAAATTATAAGTTCGATCCACCAGAAATAAAAGATGTAGGAATTGCAACATACAGTAATCCTAAATTAAATGGTGGAAGTGTATTTTGGAGATATCCAGCAGCAAAAGATATAATAAACATTATAACAACTATTATTTCAAAGGGTGAGAATAAAGAAGAACCAACCCTTAATAAAATTCTAAAGTCATCCACAGTTAGAGATAGAGTAACTATAATCAATTCTACCTATAATGTAGGATGTTCTGGTTATAAAGAAAGAGGACAAAGAGCTGAAAAGCCTATCTTAGTTTCTCATATGAATCCGCTTAGTAGGATTGCTTGGGAAATTCATAGGTTGAATAGAAAGAATACTGGTATTGTTTCAGTATCAGAACGTCTCGACAGTTTGTTGAGAAAATATTATATTTTAGCATAGTAATATTTAAAAGGGGGAATTCTACAATGTCTGTAGCATGGTTTATAGCACCTTATACTATATGGGTTAATCCTGATCCAAACGGATTTCCAAAATGGACTAGAAGACCAAAATTCTTAGAATTATCAAGTCAGATTTTTGGAGATGGTGGAGCTTGGGCGGGATCTGAAGCTCTTGGAAATGTAATAATTGCTAAAATACGGGCATCTGATCAGACTTTGAATGCTATAGCTGCATTAACAGGAGTTATACGATTACCTAAGAATATGTTGTCACATTCATTATCTGATCTCACATCACAACAGAAAAGTACGATTGTAAATAAACTTAGAAATATGGGGTATCCTCTACAAGAGATTAGAGATAATATTGGAAGTGATATTGGAGAAAAAACTTTAGGTGATGTCTTAAGATTTGCTGCTAGAAGAAGACTAACTCCTAGATTAGATACTACAAGTGGAGAATTAGTAGTTGATGGTGATACACGACCAACAAAAAGTATTGATGCAACTGATGATGAGGTAGCGAACAGCTAATGGCATTTCCTACTACTGGTGTAATTGAAACATTCACGGGTGCGAATAATACCACCCCGCCCAATGCGAATTGGACGAATATGCTCAATACACTTAAGATTCAGAGTAATGCGTGTACAGGAGGAACTGCTGGTGCCCTTAATGTTGGAGCTTGGGACACTGCAACATTTGGGGCTGCTTCCGAAGTCTTTGCAACTATATCCACTGTAACTAATGATGAAGTATCTCTTGCAATTAGAACTACAACCTTAAACATTGGTACTTGCGATGGATATATTTTAGATATAAATCTGAATGATTCTCCTGACACATGGGACATCAACGAGATGCTTAATGGTGGATGGACAACCTTAGCAACTACGACTCAGAATGTAGCCAGTGGGGAGAAAATTGGACTTTCGGCGATAGGTACAGCCTTAAAAGCTTATTATTACACAGGAGGAGCATGGACTGAAAAATTATCCACAACAGATTCAACTTATGGGTCTGCTGGATATATCGGACTATGTTGTTATGGAACTAATCTTAGAATTGATGATTTTGGCGGGGGTACTTTTGTTAGTTCTAGTTCTAGCTCACAAAGTAGTTCTAAATCATCTAGTTCTAAGTCTAGTTCAAGTAAATCATCTTCTAGTAAAAGTTCTTCAAGTATAAGTTCAAGTAGATCTAGTTCTAAATCATCTAGTTCTAGCTCACAAAGTAGTTCTAAGTCTTCTAGCTCTAGTTCGGTTAGTAGTTCTAAGTCTTCTAGTTCTAGCTCACAAAGTAGTTCTAAATCATCTAGTTCTAGCTCACAAAGTAGTTCTAAGTCTTCTAGCTCAAAGTCTTCTAGCTCTAGTTCGGTTAGTAGTTCTAAGTCGTCTAGTTCTAGTTCACAGAGTTCTAGCTCTGTCAGTAGTTCTAAATCATCTAGTTCTAAGTCTTCTAGTTCTAGTTCACAGAGTTCTAGTTCTGTTAGTAGTTCTAAGTCGTCGAGTTCTAAGTCGTCTAGTTCTAAGTCTTCTAGTTCTAGTTCACAAAGTAGTTCTAAGTCTTCTAGCTCTAGTTCACAGAGTAGTTCTAAATCATCTAGTTCTAGTTCACAAAGTTCTAGTTCTGTTAGTAGTTCTAAGTCTTCTAGCTCTAGTTCACAAAGTTCTAGTTCGGTTAGTAGTTCTAAATCATCTAGTTCTAAGTCTTCTAGTTCTAGTTCACAAAGTAGTTCTAAGTCTTCTAGCTCTAGTTCTGTTAGTAGTTCTAAATCATCTAGTTCTAAGTCTTCTAGTTCTAGTTCACAGAGTTCTAGCTCTGTTAGTAGTTCTAAGTCTTCTAGCTCTAGTTCTGTTAGTAGTTCTAAATCATCTAGTTCTAAGTCTTCTAGTTCTAGTTCACAGAGTTCTAGCTCACAAAGTAGCTCTAAGTCATCTAGTTCTAGTTCGGTTAGTAGCTCTAAGTCATCTAGTTCTAGTTCGGTTAGTAGCTCTAAGTCTTCTAGCTCTAGTTCGGTTAGTAGTTCTAAGTCTTCTAGTTCTAGTTCACAAAGTTCTAGTTCTGTTAGTAGTTCTAAGTCTTCTAGCTCTAGTTCGGTTAGTAGTTCTAAATCATCTAGTTCTAGCTCACAAAGTAGTTCTAAATCATCTAGTTCTAGCTCACAAAGTAGTTCTAAGTCTTCTAGTTCTAGCTCACAAAGTAGTTCTAAGTCTTCTAGTTCTAGCTCACAAAGTAGTTCTAAATCATCTAGTTCTAGCTCACAAAGTAGTTCTAAGTCTTCTAGCTCAAAGTCTTCTAGCTCTAGTTCGGTTAGTAGTTCTAAGTCGTCTAGTTCTAAATCATCTAGTTCTAGCTCACAAAGTAGTTCTAAGTCTTCTAGCTCTAGTTCGGTTAGTAGTTCTAAGTCTTCTAGTTCTAGTTCACAAAGTTCTAGTTCTGTTAGTAGTTCTAAGTCGTCTAGTTCTAAGTCTTCTAGCTCTAGTTCACAAAGTTCTAGCTCTGTCAGTAGTTCTAAGTCGTCTAGCTCAAAGTCTTCTAGCTCTAAGTCTTCTAGTTCTAAATCATCTAGCTCAAAGTCTTCTAGCTCTAGTTCACAAAGTTCATCATATGATGTATTCAGATATGAATTTAATGATTTAGAAAGAACAAGAAATTTTGCAGAAATAAGAAAGTCATCTAGTCTAATTATAACGAGATCTAGAAGCTTTATATCCAATAAAAGGAAAACAACATTTAAATAAGGAAGTATGTCAAATGAAATTTACCTATGAAAATTCTTGGTTATATAAGTATCCAGCAGAAATATTCAATGTAAAGTACGACTTTACAAACGAATTTCCCTCTGGTGATACTATTGCTAGTTGTTGGGCATCTATTTATGATAACAACAATGTGTCTAAAAATGCCAGTATGATGTCTAATGTTTCTGCAAGTTCTCCAAGAACAGGTAAATTTAGACTCAATAGAGGAGTAACTGGTGAAACTTATTCGATTAAAATTCGTGCAAAGACTAGCACTGGAGATAGATATATAAAATATATAACTTGTGAAGTGTTTGGAAATGTTACATTAAATACGAATTTAGGTGATATGAGTGCAAATTCATATATCACTTTAAAGGAAGCAAATGATTATATCAGAAATAAGTATGGGCATGATAATAAGTGGGATACTTTGGATGTTGAAGGTAAAAAAAGACTACTAATTGAATCAGCAAAAGAAATAGATTCATTTAGTTTTATTGGTCAGAAATATTATGATTCACAAGCATTACAATTTCCACGAGATGATCATGAAGTAAAAACTGGTAACTGTGGAACCCCATTTACAACTAGTTCCTTTAGAAATTCCACATTGAAATCATCTACTTATAATGAATATCCAACCAATTTTTTTGCAAAAGGTACTATACATATAACTACTGGTACTCCACTTTATGAAATAAGAAATATCAGTAAATCAAATGTAACCACCGGATCTATAACACTTGAATCATCGTTTTCAGCGTCTCCTACAATTAACTCTCAATTCAAGTTATTTTTTCCACTATCTAAAGATATAAAAGATGCACAGAGTGAACAGACTCTTTTCATTGCAGAAAACCAACAGATTGAAACACTTTCAACATACAAAGATTTAGGAGCTAGAAGTGTAGCAATAGGAGATGTAGCTGTAAGTTTTGGTGATGGATCTTCATCTGAAAAGACTTCAATATGTTCATTAGCCAAAAAATTATTGTCTAGATATATACGCAAGAATATTCGGATCGGAAGATGTTAAATGAGAATTACTTTTTGTAAAGAGTGTAAAGAAGTACACCAACAAAAAGGATGTAGATATTATGAGATGAGGTGTCCTAAATAATGCCTTTTGCCTCTATAGACCAAGAGTATTTTTTAATGATAAACCACCCAGATATTTGGAAAAAGTGGGTCAGTGAACATGGACATGCAAAAGGGTGGAATAAAAGAAAAAGAAGAAAATCAAAATCTCCAATAACAAGGAGAAATAAACGGAAAAGAAAATAATGAAAAAACAATTCAAAAAACAAAAGAAGGTGTATGTTGAAATACACTCATTAAGATATAAATGGTACAAGATTGAATTTGTTAAGTTTTTGAATAATGGCAGAGTTCTTCTAAGATCGACAAACGGTGATACCTTTTCACGGAAGAGATCAAAACGTATGAGATGGACTCCAGTTAAGATAAAACGAAAAGTGATAAGTAAATCAGACATAGTTTTAGACACTGTGAATTCTGATATTGGAAGTGATGAGTTAGATGGCTAAGAAAAAGAATTGGATCGCCAGTGCTATTTCTAAAAAAGGAAGTTTGATAGCCTCCGCAGATCGTAGAGGGATGTCAATTTCTGAATATTGTGCTCAGTCTAGCCTCTCATCTACAAGCAAACGTAGGTGAGCACTTGCTAAGACGCTCAAGGGCTTTAAGCGAAAAAAGAAAGGTAAATAAATGTCAATTACAGCAGGTTTATTGAATAATAGCATTGACTATATATATTCAACTACTAAGAATGCATATGGAAAATTAGTTACAACCACCGTATATCACGATGTACAATGTCGGTGGGAAGAAGGCACACTAAAAGATCTCTCAAATGTAGCTGAAGCATTAGATTATGATATAAGAGTATATCTTTCTCCAGAATACAATACTATTCTAGAGTCTTATGTTATAGAGAAAGATAGTCTGAAATATAAGATAGTAAAAATAAGAAAACCGAGAGATCTAGCAGGTGAAATAGATCATGTGGTCTTATATTTAAAGTAGTCATCATTAGTAAGTTAGTGATATAACTATATGAAAATGGAAATCAAAGTACCAGAATTAGGAAAAGGACCAAAACCACTAGTTGATTCTGGTGGTGTGAGTTTTGCTACTTCTGATGTGGAATTTGATAAGGCTATCAAGAATATAAAACAGATTGGGCCAATTGTAACTTATTATGCTGCTAGGGCTGTTGCTGAAGGGTTAGCGTATATAATGGGGTATGTACAACCAATTGTACCATATTTTCCTGGTGGTTACGTAGACGGCAAACTACAAAAACCATCTACTGGAAAGTTAAGAGAGAGTGGCACGGCTAGGATATATCTAGGAGATATGAATAAAACCAATTATATTACAATTGCTACTGGTAATAAGGATGGCTCTGTTTCAGTAAATTTATCTAAAATGATTCCATCACGATTTGCAGATAGAAATTATAAAACAGTTTCTGGGGATATTTCATATCAAAGAATAAGTGAAGAAACGGGTCTTGATATTGCTTTGTGGACTCATGAGGCTTTACAACCTTATGAAGATAGATTTAAAGGTATAAGAAGTGGATGGTATGCTAGAAGTCCAGGGACTGGTCCTAAATACTTGGAATTACCTTGGTTGCAGCATAAAGCTGAAGTAGTCAGCTATATACGTAATTCAATTAAAGCAGTAGAAAAAGATATAGCTAAAGGTATAAAGGTTAAGAAACAAAGTAAAACACATTACGAAGTTGATACTGTAGATATCCGTTTTGAGGATGTTAGAAGCAAAGGGCATTGGGGCGGGCTAACCGCTGAGGTATAATAATATGGCTAACTTCTTGGGAAATGAAATAAAAAAGTACTTTGATGACTTGTCAGCAACTCATGAAATAGTTACTCAGTTTGGAGTAGCATTTACTGGTGGGACAAACCTATTTATTGGTATAGAGGATGCTACTTCAACTAAATGTTTGACCATATTGCCATATCCAGGAGGAAAACCATATGACAAAGGTGAAAGGCAGGAATCAGCTTTTCAGATAAGATTAAAGATAAAAGATGCTGAAAAAGGATTCAGAACAACGCAATCAATTATTAACAGACTTGACAATAATGACAATATTTTGGCTAGTGCAAATGGTGTTATTCATGCAGTACAGAGTTCCCCTATTTTATTAGAAACCCAAGAAGGAGGGGAAATATTTATCTTTGTAGCAAATTTTGGTTGCCGTCATATTAAATTATAAAGGTAAATAATGAAAATTACTTGGGAAAATATAGAAAATTTAAGATATTATAGAAAAGGATATTGGAAGGATTTAATTACTAATAACCGATATACATATATTGATTCTTGTGAAACTTGTAGAGAACCGTTTTTAGCTCCAAGAAATAGTTGTGGAAGATTTTGTAGCTTGAAATGTAAAAGGTTTAGTGATGAATCTAAAGCAAAAATTAGTTATGGTAATAAAGGTAAAATCAGATCTGAGGAAACTAAGATTCGGATGGGATTAGCACAAAAAGGGCTAAAGAAAATTAGAACTAAACCAACATCTAAAGAAACCAAAGTAAAGATGAGTATTGCCCAAAAGGGAAAGTTTGTATCTAGAGAAACCCGAAAAAAATTAAGTGAAATTATGATAGGTAAATTCAGAGAAGAAAATCATCCTAATTGGAAAAATGGTGTATCTAAAAGAAATTTAGCATGGTTTAATACATATTCTAGTCAAATTTCTTTTTGTGAAGAAATTAGGGAAAACCCAAAAGAAAAAAATATATTACAAGTAAGATGTGCTAATTGCAAAAAATGGTATACACCAACTAGAACCTCAGTAGAAAATAGATTAAGATCAATTAATGGAACTACGACTAGTGAAAACCATTTTTATTGTTCTGTCAAGTGCAAGAAAAGTTGTTCTATATTTAACCAAAAGAAATATCCTAAAGGGTTTAGGCTGAATGAAAATGAAAGACCAGATCAACATGACTGGTCTGAAATGGTAAAAGAGCGTGATGGTTATAAATGTACTAAATGTGGTTCAACAGAAAATCTTATAGCTCATCACAAAGAAGGCATAAGATGGAATCCTATAGAAAGTGCTGATGTAGATATGGGAATAACATTATGCAAAGAATGTGAGAGAAAAGTACATAGCATAGAAGGATGTAAACTATCTGATATGCAATGTAAATGATTTTATATAAAACTTTAATGAGGAGATTATGGATTATATAGATTTTGATAAACCTTTAACTAATAAAAATGGAAAACCTTTAACAATATTGATGGCAGGATGTCATTGGTGTATACGAGTTCATAAACGTGCAAAAGCATTAAGAAAAGTAGGATATACAACTATTGGTTTAGGAGAAATGAATAGTTATGGTACAAATGAACTAGATATGTTTGCTTTGTTTAAGGGGGAAAAACAATTTAAGAACTCCTTACGAACATTCATAAGTCAGGGTATTGATATTATTGATTATTCTAATGAACCTGACTTTCCTGTTATTTGGGCAAGAAACGTTGTAACTGATATGGGATCAAATGTTCCTATCATTGCTGACCTACACGATCTTGACTCAATTAGGAGACAGTTTATCCCACTAGATGAACAGAAGATGTTTAATGCAGCAGATGGGTTAATATATGCTTCTCAACCTATACAGAAGATAACTAACGAATTACACAAGGTAAATATACCTAATGTTGTAATCTATAGTTATTGTAGTAGTAATAAGCAATATGATTACGACCGCAACGATATCTTTAAACGAAGAGGATTAGTCTACGAAGGTGGAGCAAATCCACCAGACGATGAAGAATTAAGTGAGATGTATGCATATCGTAATCTTTATGGAATCATCAAGAAGTTAGTAGAAATGGGAAATGAAACAGCAATGTACTGTGGAAATCTTTCCGCTTTTGATACTTATCATGGTACTGGAGCAGTTTTGTTTCCTCCTACACATTATGATGAGATGATGAAGGCTTTAAAACAATATAAATATGGTTTATGTATTTGGAATAATCAAAGTGGTAAGAATCAACAAGTTGATTTAACTCTATCAAATAAAATGATGGAGTATGCCCAGGCAGGATTGCCTTCCTTAGCTTGTTGGTGTAAAGAAACTGAAAAATATATAAATAAACATAATATAGGTTTTACTTTCACTAATCTTGAGGAAATTGGAAATTGCACTCAATTAGAAAGCAAATACCTTGAAATTATGGATAACTTAGATAAAAAAAGAAAAGAACTTGTGATGGAAAATTTCATTTGTAGAGTGGAAAATCTGTATGCTAAAGTTCTTGATCTTCCTGTTAGAAAGTCTATGCCTGAAGATATTAAGAAATTACATGTCTTTGAGTATGGAGAGGAAGATATTCTAGATAATATAGCATAAAAATAACCATGAGGAGTTTTCATATAAGATTATTGTGATCTTATTTAATAAATAGGTGGTGAAGTTGATATATGGCTACAATTACGACTAATAACTACCGTATTGGTGGATGTGATATTTATTTTGACACTTCTGTTGCACATGCTTCTTTGTTAGCTACGAATACAGCTCAACAAACTGTTGGCTCTCCATTTCGTGTTGCAAAAAGGAATATGGGTAATATAGTTACACAGGAGTTCTCACCAGACGTTACGTATATTGAGCACTATATTTCAAAAAATGGGTCAAGATCTAAGGACTTGACACAGGTAAATAACAAAGCTATCACCATTCCTTTTACATTTGATGAAATTAACGGTACAAACCTTAAACGATTTTTCTTAGGTTCAAATATTCAAGCTGGTAACAAGACTAAAATTGCTATCATGCAAGAAGCATTGAGAACTGGTTCTGTATCTCTGCTCTTTAGAACTGCGATTGGTAGGACATTTGCATATACTTGTCCTAAAGCAGTCATCAGACCTGATGGGGCAATGGCATTGAACGTAGAAGATTGGTGGACAGCACCAATGGTATTAGAAGTGCTCTACTATGACACTGGAGAGTGGGCTTCTAAGCCATACGGCTTAATAACAATGAATCCTTAAATAAGATTCTTAGCAGGGGTGGGGGCAACCTCACCCCTTTTTAAAAATGGAGATTTTTTATGGTGGATGAAGTTAAGCAAGAAGAAGTAGAAGAAGTAAAAGTTTCAGAAGAAGAAATCCTTTTTCCAGAAGTAAAAGTTGGGGAAGTGACAATCAAACCTTGGAGTTTTGGTATTTTATTTGATATTTCTTCTTCTCTTGAGTCTATTCTTAACAAGATGGAAAAGCAAGGATTGATTCAAGAGTTTGAAAAAAATACTAATTTCCTATCCTATAGTACGCTAGCAAGATTATTTACGATTGCTAGTTCTGAAGTTTTAAAAGTTATAGCTGTAACGTTAGGTAAAGAAGAAAAAGATGTAAAGGCGTTTGATATGGAAACTGGACTTAAAGTAGCATTTATAATTTATAAGCAGAATAAGATAACAATAACTAATTCAATAAAAAACGCACTCAGCCCCTCGAAAAAGTAAACAAGAAAAAGAAAAGGGGGGCATCTGAACCAATATCACTAGGAGAAGTATTTCACAATCTTTTAAAAAGTGGGCATTCATTCAATGACTTGAAATACAATTATACAATAGAGCAAGTGAATCTCTTTTATGAAAAACAGGTAAAGAAAGAATTAGAAGACCAAAAAATGCTTGCTATCATATCTGCTCAAGCATTTAGTTATGCTACACCAGCTTCAAATAGATCTGAAGCTAATAGAAAAAATCAAGCATGGAAGAGATTTATAAATTCATTTGAGTGGGATAAAATAATAAATAATCCAACACAAACTGCCGATGGCTTACTGAAAATGTTTGGCGCACTTGGTGTACCAGTGAAACGTAAAAAGGATGATGATAAGAAGAAATGACAACTGTTGGTCCAGGTGTAAATATTTTTGTTGGTGTAGACTTATCCAAACTTGACGCTGGTATAAAGAATGCTGAACAGACACTAAAATCCTTTCAAGTTGGCATCAAAAATCTTAAGTTAGCCTCTCTTATTCAAGGTGATCCATTCGAGAAAACCTTGAAGTATATGGATAGTGCCCGTAACAAACTCAACTCAGTATTTGATAGTTGGAAACATGATATAACTGAAGTTGATAGTACAATGAGTAAGTTTGCAGCACAATCAGGCAGGAGTGCTAATAAACTAGCAGAAGATTATAAACGATTAGCACAACAACTGTCAGTTCTAAAAGGTCTAGCTTCTAAGATACCTATGCTACAACAGGTATCACAATACAGACTAACTACCTCATCGGAACAACAAGAACTTGATAGAAACTTTAAACCAACAGATGATATGTCTGTAGAACGAAAGGCTATTGGAAAAGCTCGTCAAGAATTATCCCAATTTGATCTCTCAGGCGAATTAACTAAATTAGCACAAGTTGATACCAAAAATAAGAAATTTCTAACTGGCCTATCAGAGGATCTTCGAAATAATGTTGCAATGTCAAGTGATATAGCAGCACAAAAATTAGCAAAACTAAACACTATCTTAACTACCTTTTATGACAGGGTAGGACCAAAATCTATTGTTAGCTACGAAGCACTAGGTGAAAAGTTAAGACTTGCGTTTGAAACTCAAAAGCAACTAGAATTTAAAGAAGAACTATCTCAAGCTGGAAACCAAGAACGAATACTAGAACTACGTAATACTAGACTGCAAGAAATGGCAATAAAAGAAGCCCAAGCTAGGAAAGAAATGCAATTAGGTATTAATGTAGAGAAAAATGCTATCCTTATCAGGCAACAGTATAATAAAGCTTTGCAGGAAGGTGTGAGTTTAACTGGTATAAGACAAGGTAAAATACTTCCACCTACAACAATAGATAAGCAAAGTGCATTTAGAGTTTCTACAGGTGAAGTCAAGAAAAGAACAGAAGTAGCAACAGATGAAGTTGTAGCTACTGAGAAATATAATGCCGCCATTGCAGAACAAGAAATCAGATTAGATGGATTAAGAAAAGAACGTGAATTAGGTATTAATGTAGAGAAGAATGCTAACCTCATTCTTAAAGAATTAGAAGAAAGAATGAAGATGGGAGCAAAACTTACTCAACAAGAAGCAGATGAAGTAAGAAAGTTAGCAATGGAGTATGGTAAATTATCTAGTCTTAGTTTTCAAGACAAATTAACATATTCTACTCAAGATAATAAGATATTACAAGATAGAGATAAATTACTGGAAGACTTAACTTTAAAAGAAGCAAGAGCTAGAAAAGAAAGAGAACTTGGTATTAATGTAGAAAAGAATTCTGCTGTTATTCGAGATAGTTTAAATGCTAAGATGGCTTTGGGCATTCAACTTAGTGAGCAACAAAAAAAAGAGAGTGTGTCTGTAGGAAATAAAGAATGGAATGAAAGACTAAAAATTGCTAAAGACGAGACGTTGATACTTGGAAATAGAGCAAAGTTATACCGTGAATCAATTGTTGTTGAAGCTAGAGCTAGAGCAGAAAGAGAACTAGGAATCAATGTTCTTAAGAACAATCAAATTGTAATGGAACAATTAAATGCTCGTAAAGCTTTGGGTATCCAATTAGATCAAAGACAGCAAATTGAATTGAGAAAATTGACTAAAGAATATGCTGCAACACAAAGAGGTGGAGTAGAAAAATTCTTAAGCCCAGAATGGTTAGTAAATAGAGGAAGATGGTTCTTGCAACTTCGTGGTGCATGGGCATTATATCGTGGTTTTTCGGATGCCTTACAGGGTGCTGTTCAGTTAAGTCAAGAATTAAAGAATGTACAAGCTGTTTCTCAAGCAAGTGATCAAGACTTAGTTAGATTGGCTAAGACTGCAATGGAATTAGGTAGTACTACTAAATTTTCTTCACTAGAAATAGCAAAAGGAATGGGTGTATTTGCACAAGCTGGTCTTACCGTAAATGAAACTCTAAGTGTTATTACAGACACTGCTAAATTAGCAACAGCCACGTTATTTGACTTTGCAAAAACTTCTGAGTTAGTAACTTCCATTTTGAAGGCATGGAATCTTAGTGCTACTGATACAAAGAAAATAACAGATATCTTAGCAACAAGTATAAATGTGTCTAAGCTCAATATGACAGGATTAGCTACATCATTAGAATATGTAACAGGTGTTGCACCACAATTGAACGTAAATTTGCAGGAAACCACAGCATTGTTGGCAACAATGGTTGACAGAGGTGTTGATGCTTCTATTGCTGGTACATCACTTAGAGCAGTAATGTCTGAACTGTTAAAACCTACTGATGCTTTTAGACGAGAAGTAGCAAATCTGGGTTTAAATCTAAGAGATGTTGATCCACAAGTATATGACTTCATTTCAATACTTGAAACATTGAAAAAAGCTGGTTGGGGGGTTGAAAACTCTTTTAGAGCGTTTGATAGGCGTGCTGCTGCTGGTATGACTATTCTAGTACAAACCTCTGACGGTTTACGTAAATCTGCTGATGCAATGTATGAACACAATAGAGCATCAGCTACTGCTGCAATACAAACTGAAACATTAAGTACGGCATGGCAGCAATTTACAAGTGATTTAGTATCAGGAACTTATGTATTATTGAGGGACGTAGAACCAGCATTAATTGCATTGGTGGCTGGTGTAAGAACACTTTCAAGTGTACTTAGTGCGATACTATCCCCAATTGCACAAATTATTGGTGGGTGGGGTGAGTTAATACGATGGCTTGATAAAGGGGATAATGTAATTGAAAAAATTGGTAATGATGCTTTAGTATTTAAGAAGTTAAGAGATGATATAAAAACAGTAGAGGAAGGATATTATAGGTTAAGGGATAGTTTTCGTGAGTATGAACAAGCTATTTTATATAGTAAGACATTGAAGGGCAAAGAAGCAGAGGCCGCTCTTAAAAACGCATATAATTTAGCAAAGCAGTCTGAAGAGATTACTGAAGAAGAGTTAGAATTATATAAAGGGCAAGATGAAATTATACAGAAAATTATTCAAGGTCGTCATGAAGAAAAGATTAAAGGTCAACTTGCCACAATTCAAAAGGCTACAATAGATGCTACTAAAGCACATGACAGACTCATAAGTATGATAAATAGCACCTATGCCACAGTATATGATAAATCAACTGAAAAAATGAAAGAACTAGGACAAGGTTATGATACTCTCAGTAAATCCTCACGTGAACTAGAAACGACTGTAAATGCTCTTGGTATAATAACAGAAGAGACCAATGAGAATTTAAGTATTTCATTTAAAGATATGATGGATATAGCTAAATTAGCGGGGGTAATAAATAAGGACGAACTTAAGAAAATAGTAAGTGCTTATCCAGGGTTTCAAAAAAGAATACTAGATTCATGGGATACATTTACAAAAGAGGAAAAGGAACAATTACAGAGGAATGCACCTGCTATTGAAGAATTACTACTAAAAGAACCAAAGGTAACTCCAGGCACAACACTTAGAAAAGGAATACAAGAAAATCTTGACAAAATTAGACCACCCAAAAAACTTAAAGAGGGTATTGAATTAACTCAGCAAGAACGTATGGAAAGATTAAAAACAGAAGCGGAGATAGCCAAAGAAGAAATACAAAGTCTTAAATTAGCATCTCAGAGGGAAAAAAAGGAAGAGATGACAGATGAAAATTATAGAAGTGAACTAGAAAATATTGAAGCTATTTACAAAAAGGAAAAAAAGTTGGCTACACTTAATCTTAGCATTAGACAACAAGACGATGCTGGTAAAAAGGATATTACTGAGTTGACAAGATTAAATAATTGGAAATATAAGAATGAGCTAAAAGGTCTAAAGGAAAGTTATGATCAACAAAAAAGAGGAGTACAAGTAAAATGGGAAGGTACAAAACTACAGGAGATAGCAAGAAAGACAGAACAAGATACTCTTGACATAGAATCACAACGTATACGTATGTATGTAGGAGATACTACTCTTGAAGATAGATTGAATATGGAATTGAAAACTATTGATGCACAGATAGCAGGTAAAGAAGAGGCATTAAAATTTATCAGCTTAGATGAAAAGAAAACGAAAGAAAAGGAACAACTTGAGAATGATTTACAACAATTGAGAAATAAAAGATTCGTTGCAGAAAGAGAAATTGGAAGAGAAGTAAAAATAACCAATAAAAATTATGAGGAAGAAAATGTATCTCTTGATTTAAGAATTAAACAATTAAAGGCAGAACAGGCTGTTGCTCCTCCAACAGAAAGATTAGCTATTGAACAGGAAATGTTGGATTTAAGACGGGAAATGGTTTATAAAGTGGCAGTAGATGAAATGAAAGATGATAATGAACGTCTTAATGCATTAAAAGAAATGAATAATATCTTATTAGAACAATTAGGATTAACTGAAAGAATAAAACGTGCTAATGACCCAGTTTATGATGCTTATAAAAATATAAAAGAACAAGTATTAAGTACTAATCAGTTTCTATCAAAGTTAATTTCAGAGACATCAACACAATTTGCTGAAGGAATAGCCGGAGTAACATTTGATATAACTGGAGGATTTCAAGAACAAGAACAAGAAATTATAAATCTTGAGGGTGAACTACAACAATTAAGAGTTGACTATGATGCAGCTATAGCAGAAGGTGATGCTATAAAAGTCAAGAATATTACTAATGAGATGTCTAGATTAAATGAGGAAATATCCGATCTTAAAAATCCTATAACTCAAATTGGTGAAATGTTTAGAGTATTCTTTAAAGATTTAGTAGATGCAACAAGGAAAGCAATACTTCAGTGGTTGGCAATGAAAGCTGTAATGGCTGGATTAAGTTATTTTGGCGGTGACACTGTATCAACAGGGATGACTGCTGAAGGTATTAATCCATATTTACAAACAGTAAAAGGTCAAGGCGGTATTCTACCCCACATAGAATCTTTTAAGAAATTCTCTAGAGGTGGATTGACAAGGGGTAATACTCTTGCATTATTAGGTGATAACAAGTCCGGTAGAGAACTAGTAATCCCCCAAGAGAATATAAGAGAAGATAGTGTGTCTGGATATATGAGAGATTCACAAACTCCTATTCAAGTTCTTAATATAGTAACTCCTGATGATATTGCAGGGGCAATGACTACTTCAATGGGTAAAAGAGTTATTGTAAATACGATTGGTAGAGATATGCAGAATAAAGGATCTACCTTTAGAAGTTATAATGTATAAGGATGTGCAGTAATGAATCTATTTCCTATAGGAAAAGTAGCAAGTAAACTCTCGACGGGAATTATAGATAGTATTTCATATAGTATGAATGAACCTAATTCTGGTTGTCATAGTTATCCTAGCTATAGTGTCTTAGTCACTCCTTTTCAAGATCAGACGATGCAGACTAGAAAGAAGGCTTTACCACATCTTATTATAAGTTATACCTATGATAATATTTTCCATCGTGAGTATCAACAAATAGAACACTTTATTGATTATGTAGATGAAGCACTGACTTCTTTTTATATTGTTGATTTCAGTAAAGGATTCACACCGGATACTATAGCTTCTGCTGCAAATGCTTGGAGTTTAGGCACTGATAATACTAGACTATATACGACGATTGCTAATCAAAAAGCAAATAAGATATTTGTTTGGGATGGAACTACACATTGGAAATTAGGGGATGTTAGCACTATTGTTACAAATGCTACTATTACAATTAGCTTGGCAAATTATCATAGAGGTGGGCTAAAGTATTCAAGAGCTACTTCAATAGATGTAGTAGCATATCCTGTATACGAAGCATACTTATCACCAAATGTTCTCTCAGGATTTAAGCCTACAGAATATTGGAGAGAAGATATGGGAGTTACTGAAAATGGTGGATATATGAGAAGTGGGATTGTCTCATTTATATCTAAATATTCAGTGTAGGGATTATAACTATGTATGATGTATCAGCAACATTTCACAAAAGACAAGTACTAATAGAAGGAAATCACCCAATAGATTTATATTGCGTGAATGCTTCTCTATCTGGCTATGAACCTTTATATTATGCCAATATCAACCAAGATATTTATGGATTCTCGGTAAATGCTACTGGTGAAATTACAAGTAATGCAACTATTTATACAGGGTTGCCAATTAAAAGGGGAGAAATAGGTAGTAATAATACTGGTGAAATAGGTGAACTTACACTTTCTATTCCTAATACTGATAGATTGATTGAGTCAATTATACAAAATAAGCAATATCTTCGTGGCAGAGAAATATATGCAATGTCATTATTTGCATATAATCTGCCATCAGGGGCAACTGAAAAACATCTAGGTACAGAACCTGACAAAAATGCTATAATGAAAGAGAAGATGTATATTGATGCAGTTAGTTCTAATGAACAAGCAGTAACGTTTAGTTGCAAATCTAAGTTTACAATTAAGAAGATAGTGATTCCTAGAAGGAAATATATGAGAGAATGTTTTTGGGCATTAGATGATAAATATGCAGCTACAGAATGTGATCCACAAAACATAGTAAACACAGCTAGTTATCCTACATGTGATGGGACATTGGAAAATTGTAGGAAGAGGGGAAATGATGCTAGATATGGGGGATTTACTAGTATTCCTCGTAATGCTTACATCATATTATAATATGTATAATTTTTCTAAGTATATCAATATAAAATATAAGCATTTAGGAAGAGATTTTGATGGTGTAGATTGTTATGGACTTATAAAACTTATATATAAGAATGAAAAAGGGATTGTACTACCAGACTACAACTATGAAGAAAATTGGTATGAGAAAGATCAAACTATTATTCAGAACGAATTACCAAATATGAAAACATGGGTTAGATTAAAATATCCATCGGAACCATTTGATTTAATTATTTTCTACTTATCACCAACAAGCAAAATCGCTAATCATATAGGGTTGTATACATATGATGAGAAGTTTCTTCATACAAAAGAAGGATGGGCATCACATATAGAGAGGTTAAATCCTCATTGGCAAAGCAGATTTTATGCTGCTTTACGCTACAAGCAGGATGGTATAAATGGCTAAAGTAACATTTAGAAATATTTTAGATGAAGATTCAGAATTTAGGAGTATAGATAGAGAATATCTTATTCCTGCTGTATATGAATTTGCTAGAACCTCCAGTGATGAACTATATGAATATACTCTTAAGGAAAAAGTAGTAGTTCATATAAATAGTAAATATATACATCCTGACGATTGGATTATTACTAAATTAGAAAAAGATGATGAAGTAGTTATTACTCCCCCACTTGAAGGAGGAAAAGTAGGAGCTATTTTTCAGATAGTCGTTGGTGCTGCACTTGTTGTAGTAGGAGCTATCACAGGACAAGGGTACATTTCTATAGGTGGTGTACAGCTAATGACAGGTGTATCCCTTGCAATGATGGGAGCAGCAATGGCTCTAGGGGGCATTTCCTATTTTCTATTCAAGCCAGATCTTCCTAACCTAAATTATGGTGGTGGTGGAAATTCACAGACATATAATTGGTCAGGTGTAAAGACAATGGCATCAGAAGATATGCCTATCCCTGTTGTCTATGGAACTCATAAAATTGGTGGAAATGTTATTTCTTTATTTACTGAAAGATCCGGTGAAAGTGATTATCTCTATATGCTATTAGCTTTGTGTGAAGGTGAAATAGAAGGTGTTTGTAGAGAAAACAATCATTCCTCAATTTGTATTACGTCTAATCAAATGTCAGCATCGTATACAAGACCGGCTATAGAATTAGATGGACAACCTTTGTCTGATTATTCAGATGTACAATGGTGGTATAGAAATGGTGCAAATGCATCTAATTATACTAAATCTATATACGATCCTAGATATCAGAATAAGATTCCATATTTTGATGGGGCTAAAGTACAATATGATGATGAGAGAGAAATAACAGCAGCGGGGATAACATATACTACAACTAAAGAAGTAGATATGGTAACACTTCAAATTTTTGCTCCTGCACTTTATGATTCCAGCTCTGGTACTTTATTAGATAAAACAGCATATTATAGAATTCAATTTAGAGTTAACGGTACTAGTACTTGGTATGATGTATTTAGATGGGATTGGGTTATTTCACTTTCAGGAGTTTGGGGATTTACCCCAACGGTGATAACCACACCGTCTTCTCATATATATGTATCTTACACTCACCCAGAAAATATACATACTGCAACAAAACCAAGTGATGTCACAATGCAGATTCTACAAATTTCTCCAGATACGACATTTGAATTTGAAGTAGGAGATAATTTTACTGCTACTAAATGGTATACAGTGACAGTAGCTTTAACTGCTGGTGGTGTTACAACAATTGGATATGTAAATATCTTAATACAAAGAGATTTCTATCCTATTTATTATCCCGATCAAAGTGTTGGATACTATCCTGGCCCCACTTATTTTGTACCTGGGTATATTACATTTAAAGAATACACCATTGGGTTAACTAACTTAATATCAACAAATAATATTTATACTATAACATCTGCTATTCCAACTTCTGCATATGATAATTATGTATCAGGAAAAACCAAGACTGGTGTATGGAGTTCCGTAACTTTAGATTTTAATAATATTCTTAATGGTAGTGGAAATGATGTATATCAAATAAGATTATTCCGTCCTTATGGTGATGCTTCAAATCAATTAAGCATAGCCGATACAATTGAGTTGCATTCTGTCTTAGAAATCGTACAAGGAAAGTTCATCTATCCAGATACAGCATTATTAGGATTTAGAATAAGAGCATCAGGACAAATATCAGGTGCTCCTCCACAAGTTACAACAGTTATTAAGGGAGAAAAGGTTCAGGTTCCAGCTATAAAGAGTGCGGTCTCTGCTGGAACTAATGTACGATTTGATAATTGTTATTGGGATAATGGGGACAACAGATGGGAAAATATAGACGATAGTGTAGTGTATTGGAATAATGCTGCTAGTTGGAGAACTGAATGGTCAAATAATGCTATGGTATGTGTAAGAGATATGGTACTCAACACACGATATGGTATTGGTGATTATTTTAAAACTACAGATCTTTATCCTACTACAACAATTATAAAAGAATGTCATAAAGTATATTATCCAACGTCTATTGATAGACTATATTGGTGGGACAATGGACCTCAAGATACATTTGGAAATCATATATCACCATTATTCTTCACGAATCAAACATTAAGTATTAATAGTACTGCTCGCAAAATTAATCTATCTAATGCCTATCTTTATGGTGCAGCATTTGATTTTAATTGTCCATTAAGTAGAGGAGAAACATATAGAGCAAGAGTTACTTTAGCAAGTGTTAATGCAAGTTGCAATCTGAAATTTTGGTTATGGGATAATGTTAGCGGTTGGAATAGTGGGGTTGTTACTGATCTTACTAATAAGAGTAGTGGAACACACGTTACTAATTCTTTTATAGCTAAAAATAGTGGATTCTCAAAGTTAGGACTAATGATAAATAATGCAGATTCGTTGGCAACCCTCACAATGACAATTTCAGATGTATCATTAGATAGAAGTGCAACTGCACCATCTGTTGGTTCAGTATCTAAGATGCATTATCATACTTGGGATGGAGTGTTAGAAACTGGTCAATCCGCTCTTGCGGCTTTACTTGAAATGTGTGATTCATTTAGAACGTGGCCTATTTGGTATGATGGTAAAATCAATTTCGTTGCAGATACTGATGATACACCCGTACATACACTTTCTAAAGGTAACACAACTTCATTTTCACAATCTTTTGCCCCACTTTCAGAAATACCTCATAAACTAATTGGTCAATATACTGATGAAGATGAAGATTATGATATGAGATCGTTGGCAGCAAGATCTACATCTACAACATTAACTAAACTCAATGAAAATACTGTTGGTCTAAAAGGTATTACTAATAGAAAAAAGGCAGAGCGTGAACTAAAGTGGAAACTGAATAAAGTAACGAATTGCTCACATACTGTCTCAGTAAAATGTGGGTTGGATTATATTCATGCTACTGCTGGAGATATTATATATCTCCAAGATGATCTTCCTCAATGGGGTGAGGGTGGAAGAGTATTATCTTACAATTCTACAACTAATAAAATAGTTCTGAATGCCTCAGTTACAGTTGCTACAGTTTCAGCTACATACATTGTTAGATATCAAAATAATGAGAATTCATTTGTAGTAGCTACTGTTAATACTGCAAGTCATTCAAATAATGAAAAGACACAAACTATCAAAGTGAATGGATTTCCAGGAGCAGCATACCCAACAAGTAATTCAGTATTTGTGTTTGGGAAGACAGGATCATTTTCTAAGAAATTTAGATTAATAAATGTTAGTAGAACAGAAGAGAATGAAGTAGAACTTGCTGGAGTAGAACATCTATCTGAATTATATACTACAGAACCTGTAATTAGTGTAGTAGAGGATAGACCATCACAATTACCTAACCCACTATTAAAACCTAAACCACCAATAAATGCACAAGTAAATCCTTTACCCGCACAAGAGGGGATAGGGTTTATTTTAAAAGCTGATCCACCTTTGGATAGTCCTAATGTGATAGAGATTTTAGTTCAGATGAAAGAATATGGGCAAGACTCTTCACTGTATCAACCAATTGCTACAATCCCAATTGATAGAAGATGGGCAAAATATATTAACAACTCACTCATCTTAGATAAGACGTATGATTTTAGATTTATGTCTAGAACTATACATAAAGTAAGTGATCCTGTAGATTTATCTTGTTATCTTTCCTCTATGGCTTATATTATTGACCCACCTACCGGAATATATCTTGTTGGATATCCCTGTACTCACACATATGATGGTAAAGACGTTACAATTGCTTGGAATCCACCCAATAATCCAATGATATTAAAAGGGTATGTAATTGAAATATATCATACATCAGTCTCCGGTTCCAATCTTCTAAGAACTCAATTTATAAGTGGAGAAACATTCACATATACATTTGAAAATATGATGGATGATGCAAAGAATAGTATGTATGGAACTGTAGCTAACCCGTTGATTTTTATAGTTTATTCTAAAAATACACAAGGTCAGACATCAGTTGGAAATCTCAGATTTGATGCATACAATTCAGTTCCAGAAAAACTTATGGGGGTTGTTGCTGTTGGCGTAGTTGGTGGAGTTAATTTTAGTTGGGATAAGAGTGAAGAGAAAGATCATAAATCTTATGAATATAAGATTAAAATTGGTAGTGGTGGGTGGTCAACACCTACATATATAGGAGAGAATAATTTTACTAGAATTCTTACAAGTTCTGAAGTTATGTCCTATGGTAATAATCCTAGTGTTAAAATTGCAGTAAGAGATTATGATTGGTATCAACAATCATCAGCTACTTATGTACAAGCAGTAGCGAGTTCAAATAAGATAGTGGATGATCTATTCCAAATGGCAGTATATCAATCTGGTGGAAGTGGGTATACAGCCAGTATCTATGATAGTAATATTAGTAGTGGGGGTATCACAATAACTTAATGACTGACAAGTTGATATATGCACATGCAGGAAGTAAGAATGTAACTTATTTAGGTGGCGGATTAGAAACAGCAATCACTAAAGTAGGAGTAAATAAAAGTCATCTAGTTATAGACACACTACAAACTTTATCAGCAGATTTAGCATGTCCTGCTAATGTATTCCTAATATTTGTTTATGATGGAATGATTGATACTAATGGTAATACTCTTACAATAAATTCACCAGGGCATATTATAGCATCACCAAACCAAGTTATTTTCACTGGTACTGGTAGTGTTGCATTTACTATTGGTGGGGATATATGTGCAGGATGGTTCGCTACTGCTGATGGAACCGATGTTTCAACATCATTACAGAAGATGATTAATTCTGCTCCAATATTACCATGTAGATTTTTATTTAATGCTAATTCATCTGGTTATGGCATAGGAACAGCATTAACTCTTCCAACATTGATCGCTAGTACAAGATTGGATTGGACATTTGAGGGAATGGGCGGGAAAGGCAAGCTGATCGCAACTGCTGCTGTTGACATTTTCAACACTTACTCATTAGACCAAACACCGACATATTGGACATTTGGAGTCACATTCAAAAATCTATATCTTGATGGAAATTCTACAGGTGTAAATGGATTCAATCTTCATGGGATTGCGCTCAATGGAAAGATAGAGGATTGTGTTGTAACGGGTTTCACTAATGCAGGAATATTACTGTCTCGATGCCTTGAGACAGAGCTTAATAACATCTATAGTTACTCCAACACAGAATATCAACTCTATATCTGTGATGGGACAACCCTTACTATTGTTGGTGGTAGTTATCGTTTTGGCAAAACGGCATTTCACTGTGATGGGAATTTGACAGAAGCACTTGATGATGTCAACAGTGGCCCATATGACGTACTTGTGTTAGGAGGAGTTTTTGAAGCTAGTAGCCATTACGGAATACATCTAACTGCTGGAGGGAGATACTCATTTATCAGGTCACACTTCGAATCAATAGGATACGATGGGTATATAACCCCGACTGTCATGCCATATGCCGTGAAAATTGACAACGAAGGCGGGGAGAATCCTAGAAATGTTGTTTTTGACCATTGCGTTTTTTCAACCGATGCAAAAGATATCGTATTGGCTGGAACCTACAAATGGACAGCCTCTGGATCTGGAACGAATGAATATTATGTAGAACTGGCCGCAGGAGGTGACCCGAGTCTAGTTGAGCCTTCAATGGTTTACGAAAATGCCGTAAAAATGACTGTTGGCACTATGGGATCTCTTGCAGCCAGTGAATGGGATTATGGGGATAATGATACACTTGGATACAGCACAGTCTATGTTAGACTATCGGACGGGGCTGACCCTGACTCTAAAGCGGATGGATACGTAGATGTTAGGCGGGCAATATTCAATTTAGATAGATGTAGTGCAGTTGAGTTTATCACATGCCAAGATAGTGGCCTGCGAGGTGGCATAATAAATGCCAATACCCTCTATACGAAGATCACTGCTGGAACTTACATAAATGACTTCAGAAATATTTCTACATCCAACATTACTGACAGTAGTACCACGACTCTTTGGATTGACGATAGGATGGACTACTTTAAATTTGTTGGTGGATTAGATGACTATATAAGGATGTATCAAAATAAGATTCTATTTCTTGTTAGAAGTTCGACAGCATTAAATGTTCTACAAACAAGAGTAAGTACATCTGGCGTACTGGATTCTTATGATGGCTTTGTTCTTAAAGTGGATGGCACTCAGCTTTTTGGATCTGGGGCAGCAGCAACAGATGTAGAATTTGATCGCATGGGTGTTGGTGCATTGCGTGTCAATGCCGGTATTGCCAACTATACACAAGCTGCATTAAGTGTCAGTAATCAAGTTATCGTCACCGTTGAAAGTGGTTGGAATATATACCACCTCTTAACGGAAAACACGACTATCAAAAATCCAAACAGGAGTGCAGTTGGAACAGAACTACGTTTTATCATCCAGCAAGCTGCGGCTGGTGGCCCATTCACCGTAGCATTTGGTAATAATTATCTCCTTGCTGGAGATGCATTTACCATGACGGGAACCGCCAGTTCTGTTGATGTTATTACCTTTATATATAATTCTAGTGTTGGTAAATGGGTAGAAATATCTAGAACTCAAGATGTGAGATAAATGAAAAGGAAGTAAATTACCATAAATGGCCTATGCACATATAGATTACGAATTTCAAGTAGCGCATTTCTTCCATAAACAGATATTATGGATAAGTACGAATTGTAATGTCTACTTTGGAATGAAGGTAAATATTAATGATGAATGGAGTTATTGGGCAGGTAATGCAAGTCATGCATTAGCTACAGGACAACTATTGTCTTATTATGGCACAAGTGAAATATCTGCTCAAACTAACTACCTAACAACAACTAGAGATTCTAATGGTAAAGTATTAGGAATTCTACCTGGTATCTTTCAAGCTAAGTATGTAAGATTATATGTTGAAACTGGTGCTAATGTAAAAATTTATGAATGGAGACCATCTACACTATTTTCTGCTCATGAGATTATCACTGGTGAACTTCATATCACAGATCAACTTTCTGATGCTCCTCTAATCAGAGTTACAAAATCAAGCATTGATAGAATAAAAATAGGCAATCTTTATGGAACTACATATGGTCTGTCAGGATTTGATGCCAATTCAGCTACTATATTTGAACTTTCCAACACAAGAAACCAAATTGCTGGATGGGATTTAACTGCTACACAACTGACTAAAAATAATGCAATTATATGTAGTTCTGGTAAGATAAAACTAGGTTCTGGAAATAATATAATAAGACTTGATTCACAGAATACAACATATAGAATATGGTCAGGGCATGATAATCCTGCTAGTGCTCCATTCAGTGTAACTAAAACTGGTAGTATACGAGCAGATCAGGGGTTAATAGCAGGATGGGATGTTACATCTTCACAATTAAGTAAGAATGCAGTAATACTTTCAAATGCTGGTAAAGTAAAAGTTGGTGCTGGAAATGATACTGTTGTATTAGATTCTCAAGATGCTACTTATAGAGAATGGATAGGGCATAGTAATCCTGCCAGTGCATTATTCAGAGTCACTAAAGGTGGAAAATTATATTCAACCGGACCTGAAATTACAATTAACACAGCAAGTGGTTTGATTATTGACTCATTGCAAGGTCTGATTATTACAGCAAGTGCAGGATTAACAATCAGACAAGGTGGGGATATTACTCTTGAAGCTGGTACTGCTGGAAATAAGTCTATTATTTATCTATATGATGGTAATGATATCACACCTAGCGAAATTAGATTTATAAATAATGCTAAACCTAATAAGTATTGGAGAATAGTTAAATCTAAAGCTCTACATAAGTTAGCAATAGGTCCATCAGCAAGTTTAGTTGCAACAAGAAATAGTCTTCTCAGTTTAGGAGCAGTAGCAACTAATTATAGAACTAGAACTTTAAATTTAGAAGCATCAAGATTAATAGAATCTAAAATTGATGGTACAAGTATCACCACATTCACTAAAAGTTATGTCAATCTAAAGAAGCCAATCCATAGCAATATTGTAAGAACGGAAGCATCTTTAAACTTCTCTTCTTATATTAATAATGCTCTTAGACTATATATTGAGAAGTCTGGTAGTACTTGTTTTAAGACAGATAAAGTAGGAACACCAGTACGATTGAATAGAAATGGTCAACTTACTCTAAATGCATCAGTAAATATTGCTTCGCCTGTTTTCAGATCATTTTACAAGAAGAAGCAACGATTCACAGTAATTGGGAATGGTTCATATAGCCAAATTTACAACTATAGAAAATGGGATGACAGTTCAGCAACTTACATAGATAATACGACTAAGAAGATAAAGGTCTTAACAATTAGAGATGACACATTTGATCCTTTTGATAGAATTGATCTACCATCGAACAGTCGTGGAATATTAGAAATTTCATTAGCAGCAACAGATGCTAATCCAGATATATCAGGCATTTTTACAATCACAAAATCATCTGTAGTCAATATACATTCAACAATAGGTTCATGCCTAAATAGTTCTAAATTAAGACATATCAATGTTTTAGACAAAGGAACTTTTGTGAGAATAAGAAATGCATCTGCCCTTGGTGACAGATATAAATTAGTGGCAAATTATTTTTATGCAGATTAGGAGGTAACAGCTTGGCAAGTTATTCGAGCGGGTCGGCCAAAATCAAAATCGGATCAGCAATTGTAATAGGTAGTAATACACAATTTACTACTTATGTTAGTGCAAACTATGTATTCAAGTTGACTAATGAGGGAGTATTTTATACTATTGCAGCAGTTTATTCTGCAACTAAATTAGTCTTATCCTCACGATATGCAAATACAAGTTATCAGACTGCCAGAACAGAAAATGTGGCAAGTGCTAATGCTGCTACTAATATTTATTCAGGTACATTATCTTACAGACCAGTCATTCAAACTAAAGCTGTCATCAATGCAAGTGAAAGATTTGCTGATGATGGTGCAGGTACACTTACTGGTACTCAAGGTGGAACTGGTACTATAGATTATGATAGTGGATTATTCTCAATTACTTTAGGCAAAGTTCTTACTGATGGATATAACTTATCTGCTTCTTATTTTTCAGGCGATACCTTAACTGGGCAGTCTTATCAGATATTTAGAGATTATACCCCCTATTATAGATTTCCAGAAGCCGCTCCTACTGATCAGAATCTATCTTATATTTATACTAAGTCAATGAGAATGATAGACCAAGCTATTCATGCTATCACAGTGGCTAGTGTAAAAGTAAGAACAGCTTCCATTACAAACGCTTCTATACAAGATCTTACACATAGAGGATATAAATCTCAAATAGTAACTGTTGCAACAAATTATAGTGCTACTCATCTTGATAGTACAGTAGTTTTCAATTTGATACCAGCAAATAAGAAATTGACGTTATTTACTACAGGTGCAAAGAATATAGGAAGAGAAATAGTTGTAGTTAACACTTCAGCTACTTATGACGTAACTGCTACTTGTAAGGTAGTAGGTGACTCAGTAGAAGGAGCTAGAAGTGTAAAACTAACAGGTCAATATGATGCTGCGACATTAAGATGTGTTAAATCAGGTCTTTGGGTGGTTATATAGTTTATGTCTGACACAATGATTGGTGGAAGAAAAGTAAATAATATTAATACAGTATTAGGTGCTTTAGGGTCTGATCCAACATATCTAATTATAGATACAGAACAAATCCTTTCTGCTGATTTAGCTTTCCCTTCAACGTGTTATCTAGCATTTAGAGAATCAGGAAAGATAAATACCAATGGTAATACATTAACAATATCCTCTCCTGCTCACATAATTGCTTCTCCAAATCAGCAAATATTTACAGGGACCGGAACAGTAAGTTTTACTAACCCTGGCGAAATTTCAAGTTTGTGGTTTGATGCAGATCCATGGGATTCACTAGATAAAGCTGTTTCAGCTTTAGAAGCTAGTAAAGGGGGGACTGTGTTAGTACAGCCAACCGTTTACGATGCAGACAAGGCCATTACAGTATCTTGTAATTACCCAATCAACCTAATTTCTAATATGCAAATAAAAGTTCCTACTTGGTTAGGAACTGCTTACACTCAAGGATATATAAGACCAAGAACGGGAATTGCTGGAGGATCTCTTATAGAATATGTTGCTCCTGATGTCGCTAATAGATATCGTCATGGGGCTGGTCTAATAAGAGGTCTTCTGTTTCTAGATGATTCCGATTTAGCTAATGCAACTATTGAAAGTAGAAGAGTTGTAGCTGTTGAAGCTGCTTTAAAGTTGACAGATTTTGATCATGGAAGAGTAGAGAATTGTGGATTCCATTATATCAAAGGTAGTGCTATCAAAGTTGACAGAGCAGTAAAAGGAAATATAAAAGATTTTGCTATTGAATATTGTGGAGATACATCACAACCTTCTTTGTGGTTAAATCCACAAAGTTCATCTAATATTCCACAATCAATGGTAATTGAGTTAGGTAAAATTGAACACTGTTTTAATGATGATTATCTAGCTATAGATGCTGATTGTGAGCGCATTAAGATACTTGCTATTGGTTTTGAATCAGGAAATACTGATCCTGCAAATGCATCTTGTCAAATCTATATTGATTCTGATGGAAATGAGACAAAGATGATAGGGTGTCACTTCAACAAAAATGGTGCTTTACATCTGAATATATCGGGTAATGGGAATCAACTTGATAATTGTTCATTTAGTGGGGATAATACAAATGGGAGAATAACGTGGTCAGGTGTCTATGGAACTCTTTCTAACTTAGTTTTAAGGGGGGCATCTAGTAATATAGGAACACAGATCACAGTTTCAGGGGGGTACAGCCAACTAAACGACATAAATGTAGTCAATGGAGGCAACATGGTTCTGAGTGGTCTATATATAAATGCCTCAAATATAATGTTGTATAATTTAGACACTACCGAAACTCATGCTCTCAAGATAGCCCAGGAAGACATTACAGTTTCATCTGCTACTATAATGGATACTAATAATGATGTGGGAGGTGTTCAAATTTCTGATAACTATTCTTCTTTAGTAAATTCCAAAATAAGAAATATAGGGGCAGATGCAGGAAATACAGCTAATGGAGTTGATACAACTGTAGGAGAAGTGACTGTTAGAGGAAATGATATTCTCACTATAAGAGGAACAGGTGTACCAATAGTCATCTCACATACAACAAATATTGTTGAAGCTAACAACGGATTCATAACAAAAGCAAGAGGATTAGCTACAATAGCAGGAGCAAATACTTCTGTAGTAGTTACACATGGAATGAATGTCACTCCTACTGATATCCAATGTACATTCCAGACAGCCCCGACAAATGCAACTTCTATCTTCGTGACATCTATTGGTGCTACTACATTTACCATAAATATTAATGCAGCTCCAGGTGGGGCAGATGAAGACTATATTTTATGGAGAGCAGAAAGAGTCGTAAATTAGTAGATATTATATATACGTATTACTCAGCAAAAAATTTTATAAAAGGAAGTGTTATTTTATTTAGAAAGTGGTAAAAATAATGGCAAATTTCATTCAAGCAGCAGAAAAAGTATTAGATATAGAAGGTAAATATTCTAATGATTCAAATGATTATGGTGGAGAAACTAAATGGGGGATTGCTAAAAAATATTACCCAGAAGAAGATATACCTAACGTGACAAAAGAACGTGCATTAGAAATATATAAAAGAGATTATTGGAATAAGTTTCAAGGTGACTTAATTGACAATCAACAAATTGCAGAGGAAATGCTTGATATTGCTGTGAATATGCATTGGACTAGAGCAGGAATGTTTCTTCAAGATGCAATAAATCATTTAGATAAGGAAAAAGAAGATCAGCTTAAGGTTGATGGTCTTATTGGACCAAAGACTATAAAAGCAGTAAACAGTCATCCATACCCAGACGCAATAGTGAAGCATTTGAATGTATGCCAAGGTGAGCATTACCATAAACGTCTTCACGAAGATACTTCACAAGAAGTATTCTATAGGGGTTGGTTAAGGAGAGTATAAAACATGCAATGGCAAGATGTAGCAAGTTCAGTAGCAAAAGCTGCCCCCATCCTTGGTACGGCGCTAGCAGGCCCTTTAGGTGGTGCAATAGGAGGTCTAGTCTCAATTCTCGCTAGTCAGTTTGGACTAACTCCAGAAGAGACTACGCCAGATAAGATAAATTCACTATTAATGACAGACCCTAATGCTGCTGTCAAACTTGCTGAAATAGATGCAAATTATAAAATAGAATTACAGAAGATAATACTTGAGCAACAGAAATTAGAGATACAGATAGAGTCTGCTGAATTACAAGATACTGCTAATGCGAGACAGAGAGAAACTGAAGTAGTAAAGGCAACAGGGCAAAAAGATACAAACCTATATGTGCTTGCATGGGTTATAGTAACAGGATTCTTTGCTTTAACAGGAACATTAATTTTTCATGCAATTCCTCTTGGTCAGAATGAAGTGGTATTTATGCTTTTTGGTGGTTTAGTATCTGGTTTCTCTACAGTATTAGGTTATTTCTTCGGAAGTTCTAGGGGGAGTGCAATAAAGTCACAACTTCTAGCAACGGAAAATAACAAAAAGTCAAATAAAACTAGCTAGGATTTCTCCTAGCTAGTTTCTTTATCCAATAATTTCCTTTATTTCTGTTCTGGAAATATTAGGATTTGTTTTTATTAACATAGCAATGTCATTAGCCTTTAGTGTGCAATCCTTAACTTCAATATGAACTGGATTATTCAATGCTTCTGCTAGGCAACGAACAGCAATAGCTAAATTAGTTATTGCCTTCAATCTGTCTTCAGTTTGAACAGTTACTTCAACTTTTCCAATCTTAGTCTTCTCTTTCATTGTATATTACCCCTATATTACCAATAAATACTTCTTTATCTTCAGGTTTTACTATTTGATTTGGTGAATCTAGATAAAGTATATATCCATTACCATCAATTGCACCCTCTGATATAAATAGCAAAGTAATGTTAGGAGAAAGTACTAGATTACTTTTCATTACTTGAATGGTATCTATTAATAGGTTGACTGGATCTTTCTTAACTCCCAATATCTCGATTGCATGTTGAAAACTTTTATAAGAACCAATATGCCTAGAATTAGATGTCTTGAAAATCATTACATCGGTCATTTTTGCTCATTACTCTCTTTTTCTTGGTTTTTCATACTTGATTCAGCAATCGTATAAATGAACTCCTCCATGTCTTTTTTTGATGGAGGATTTGCCATAAACTCTTCATTTGGATCAATTTGAAAACTTGTTTTTATACTATTAAAAAAGTTGTTTATATCTACTCCATAAGAACAAGTAGCTATAGGTTTGCAAGTTGATCTCATTTTTTTGTTCCCAAAGATAACCCCATGAGTAAGTAAGCATCTTTTTGCCTTATAAAAAATACATTCGTTAACTTTATATGTACTATCTGGAATAAGTTGGACCAAATTAATTACACCTCATATCATAATATGTGCACCCTTCAATTTTATGAATTTGAATATGGCATTCTTCACACACAGTTTTACATTTATCTATATCTGCACTTTCTAATGGTTCCCATTTTATTCCTTCAATATGATGACAATGTAAAGAATCTTTCCTACTACATTTAGTACAAGTCCAATTATCTCTGGCAAAAACTAACTGTCTTAGTTCTGCTTGAACTTCTCTAGTAAGATCTTCTGTTTGAAATTTATAATAATCTCTCTGTCTATAGATTGGACAGAGATTCTTGCATTCACTTGAACAATAAAAATGATGTTCACCACTTAAATCTCCATTTATTGCTCTTATTCTAGATCTTACACTTGTTCTAGTGGGTGTATACCATTTTCCACAGTAAGTGCATTTAACTTGTAGTAATCTTTCATCTTTTGAATCTCTCTTTACTTCTTCACACCAACTTATTTTATGAGAATAAGTATCATAAATTGGAACATCTTTTTCATTTACTCCACCCTTCCAAGCTGGAGAGTTGGAACCTAAATTTATTTCTCGTAATTTTGCTTTTGTAAATGCAGAATGCTTTTTTCCTTTATTAGCTTCACTAAGTTTTCTACGTGTTTCCTCAGAAAATATTCTATCCTTTAAGACTTTTCGTAATCTATTTTTAGTTTCTTCAGAGTGGTGTCTACCTTTTTGATTACTTGGTTGGCACTTTCTCTCACAGAAAAGTTTAAAACCATACGATGAAGCTAAAAATTCCTCACCACAAGTTTTGCAGGAATCTACCAATTCATATTTATTCCTATGCTCGTTATACCAACAACCAGTTTTATTATTGAATCTCAACTTCGCAAGATTATCCCAACATAATTTCATCTAAATACTTGTATCTTTCCTTCTTGAAAAATCAGAGATCTTCTCATAAAGTTCTTGAAGCATGTGAACATCTCTTTGACAATGATCAACTATAAAATTTAAACTGTCTTTATCACCTTGTAATGCTTTTATCCATATTGCAGGTTTAATAGGAGTCTTATAGCTTGGTCCTACTAATGTTTCATATGCCGTTTCTAAGCGATTAGAATGCAGTTTGAATTTGTGCTTAACAATATAATAACAATCTGTATGTAATAATGAACCAAATACCCCAAAAGGTAAATTATGGACTACTGCCCTACTTCGAGTATACGGAATGTCAAATTTAGTACTATAATACCCTATAACTCGATCAAACCGTTTTAGATCTTCTATACATGATTTTACTACATTTTTATCCAAATCAGTTTGTAAATCCTCTTTTGTAACACAATCACTATAAATAATATCACTATCTGCATCTTTGATGCAATAGCATAAAATTATTCCGAATGAACTGGTTAAATTAGATGCCTCTATATCAAAATAACCGACTTTCTGATCAATTGGTAATTTATCCTTACCTGCTTCATATTTTCTTCCTTTTAATACTTCTGTTTCGTAACATCGAAAGTGTTCTAAATAAGACATTGAATGTTTGCATTTATGATTTGCAAGCCATATAATCTCTTTCTTGTTTAGTCGATGTACTGGTGCTCCTGACAATTATATTATCATCCTCCCTATTTTCCTCCTCAGCTTCTTTTAAAGATTTCTTAAGTGCTTCTATAATCATATCAATTATCTCTGCTTTCTCAAAAGAATATCTATAATTCTCTAATGTAACATGTTCCTTTAGAAAATTAGAAGTGATAGTTAAATTTTTTATTAGTTTGTTTACAAGTTTGTCTGTTAATTTATTAGAATAATCTTCTTTAATTTTCTTCAATATACCATCTAATTTTGGAGTTGGGACTGGTGCTGTAGGATGCTTAAGACCTTCCTCAACTTTCTTTAAGAATAATTTTGTGTCTTTTTTATTTAAAGTAACCATATTTTTTAATATTGTAAGCGGGGAGATAGCAACGAGCTATCAACCTCCTGCTTGGAAAGCAAGTCCTTTACGTTAAGTCTATCCCCGCATATTTTATCCCCAAGGCAACTTTTCTGTCACAAATCCCGCAGCCGACTTATGACCACCACCCTTATACTTCTTTGCTATTGCTGACACATCAATTGTAGTATCAATTGTATACAAAGAAACAGCATATTTTCTACCATCAAATACATATGCAATCATTATCTGATAATCTTTTGACCTTGAGTCAAATACCTTAACATTTGATAATCCTCTATTAAGAACGACACAATTATATCCTTCAAATGTCATAGGAAAGGCATATTGTTTACAATATAGTTCATCTTCTTCAGATATGTATTTTAGTACTATATTACCTTCATCAACTATACTCTGAATATACTCAATATATTTTTCTACAGTAAGATCTATATACTTATGAAAATGAACTTTCCACTCTTCACTATTTGGTTTTGTGTCAAGTAATCTCATTCCATATTGGAATGGCAAAGTTCTATCATCAGTAAAATCATATACATCATACCTTCCTAGTAATTTAACAGTTAGAGGAATTTTCCGTTCTGGGAAGAGATACTCCCACGTTAATTCACAACCTGATTTGCCAATCTCACGTATTCCATTAATATTATTAACGATAGTGTTAATCGTGCAAAAGTCTATATTTGATTTATGATGATCTATCCAAACAACATTCTTATTTATTTCCCATAACTTAAGCATTTGATTAAGTGGCTGTAAAGCAAAGTCAAGAATAAAAATCTTATCTTCCTTAGCAATTTCCTCTAGATTATAATCATTCTTGTAATCCATTTCTAACATTTTGCAGTCAGGATATTTATAGTTTACTATTGCAGCAGCACATTTTCCATCTAGATCATTATGATAAATACAAAGCATTTTTTACCTCGTAAAATATTGCCCCACTTGTTAGTGGGGCTATTTACACTAATTACTTACCTTTCTTTGTTTGCTTGGTTTGTTTCTTAGTATCTTTTCCCTTGTCTTTCTTTCCCATAATCTTCACATTACCTCCTTTCTAGTTATTTTACTATGTCAACTAATCCCCATTCAAGAGCTTCATCTGCTGTGAACCATGTTGTATAATTACATTTATTTTCTACTTCTTGTTCTGAAAGATTGGAACTATCTGAAATTAGTTTATTATATCTAGCATCAACAATTGCAAACATTTCTTGCTGTGCTCTAAGATCATCTTTTGTTTCTTCAGAAAAGAGTTTAAACATCTTTCCTCTATGAAGCATAAATACTGTACCTTTTGTTGCAATTCTTTTTCCTTTATCTCCTACTATAAATACTGTAACTGCTGCACTTGCTACTATACCGTTTGCCTCTGTTGTAATTTCAAATCCATCTTTCTTTGCTGCAAGTAATACATCCGAAAGTCCTAATCCGGCAAATACTGATCCACCACCTGAATTTATATAAATATACAATTTTGTTAATTTCTTATACTTTGCTATGTTAATTGTATTCCATAAAGATAATGTATCATTTGTATCAATTCCACTCCAAATTGGAATATAAACAGTATCACCTAACTGGAATGTAGGTGGTTTAAACTCAGGTTCACTATATGGAATTTGTTGTGTCTTAACTATCTTATCTTTTTCAATATTTACATTACTATCATTAGCTGACTCAACTGTTATTTTAACATTGTGTGTTGTACCAGGAATTCCTTTTTGGGTGTTAAAGGTTGCACATGCACCAAAAATAAATAAAAATGAAACCAAGAAAATAAGAATTTTATACATTCATAATTCACATCCTATTTATACTATCTTAAATAAAAGATTATATTACTATTACAATAATGTATGTAGTCTACATGTAAGTTTTTACTTGCAAAATACTCTAAAATACTATCTTCTATTTTCAACCAATTGAGGAATTCCTGTGTAGCTTTATCTTCATTTTTTCCCTCAAACTGTATTTCTACCATTTTCATTTCCCACATCTCAACTTTGCTAATTGTTCTACATAACCATACAAATGAAGACCTTTGCTACTAGCAATTATTTCCCCACTTGCAACTCCGATTTCATCTGCCATATATTTCTGAAGAATAGCAATAGCTGCTAAATTTGGAGCCATCCCTGACCATAAATCCCATGAACGGAAGTAAGGATAGAAAATGAGCATTTTATCCTTTACTCTCATATCAATATGTCTAAGACATGGAGGATCATCTAATCCACAATCTGATGGTTGCCCAATTTGGAGAATAGCTTGATTTGTATTTGGTGTATTCTTCAAAACTTCAATAAAATGTTCAATCTGATCAACTCTAGTAAGTCTCCATAATTCTTCATGAGAAGATATCTTTGTTATACTTGAGCCAGCAATTATCTTTGTAGACATAGGTGCTCTTGTTAATCTTTCTCCATAGGTATAATCTTCACTTTTCTTTTTTAGATCTGTCATAATATATGGAAGATACTGTTCTATATATCCCTTCGCTACTGGGTTAGGAATACCAAGATGTTGAGGAATTTCTGGAAGCATAGTGTCATAAGGTTCCGAATATGGATGACTAATGCAAATAGTTATCCAATCAAATTCAAGTCTGGTTTGCCCAACAAAAGAACCTTGTTGGATCACATATCGAAAACCTACTTCCTGAACTTTACTCACACATTGGAACCAAGAATCTGGGATTGTAGTTGCTTCTATAGTTGTTATTATCATTTGTATATCTCAATATAAGAAACTATCTTTTGCCAATTATAAGAGTCATTTGTAAATGGTGAATCCAAGACTCCATAATAAGGATTATAGAATTTACCATTATTACATAAAATCCAATGACTACCCTCTTTGATTCTATTCTTCCAAGTATATTTTATAATAGCTAATTTTGGAAGTTTTCCCTTTGATCTCTCTAATCTATCTGAACATTTAATGTTCAGTTTATTTAATGCTTTTATTAAATCGTTACCACTAGTGTCTCCCTTTTTATCTACTACTTCAATAGCCTTTTCAACTGTGATTCCAGCTAACATTGCAACACATGTCTGCCCACAAGTATAATTAGTAGGCTGTTTAAGTATTTTCATCCGTTTCTTCTATATAATCTCCTAGTCCTTCAAATATTAATTGCTTTTCTGATAATCTTTCTTTTAGCCGTAAATATTTTCTAGTTCCAAAAGGAAATCCTGGCTTTGGAATTTCCCTACGAATATGTGCATAGGGATCTCTTTCAATTCTTTCTGTTTTAGACAAATTGATATTATCACTCCTCCATATTTACATTTAACAACGTGTCGCCTTTCATAAAAGGCTTATGAACTTTCCATGAATTTGTGTTAATAATTATTCTATCTATTTCATTACCTTCCATATTTGATATAAGGATTCTATAATCCTTATTATTTAATGCTTTTACTTCATTCAAAGTAAGAATTTGTCCACCTAAAAAATAGGTTCCACTAGTTTTAGAAATGTGACTATCTAAATCATTTTTACCACGTTCTCTAGTTATAAAATAAAATCCAAAAGGAGTTGCTCCATGACGTTCTTTTATTGCTGTAGACATTTTAATAGCTTCTTTAACATTCCATGATTCTATTGGTTTTTCTGTTATTTCATCAAAAAAAGTACCAGGGCTACAAAAAACTACAAAATGCTTTTTCATTATTTTAACCCCGCTTAAATAGTTATTCCTTTAATATTCACAACTTCCAGTACTACACTTAGTATCTTCAGTAGACATATTCTGGGTAGATTTATCATCTAATACATATTTCTTTATTTTGTCAAAAGATACATTATTTAGAACTTGATCTTCCTTACTTCCATCTCTATAAATTGTAATACCTTTTACATCATATAAAAACTCAAGTAGCAAATCATTAAGATCATTCTTATTCATATCTTTGGGACAATTTACTGTCTTAGAAATTGCATTGTCTAAATATTTCTGTATTGTTGTCTGTATTTCCAAATGATCTGTAGGAGTTAAATCATAAGTATCTATTAGCCAATCTGGTTTTTCTGATTGACCAGACAAAATCAATTCTTTCAATTTAGGGTGTACATATAATCTTTCTGAAACTCTATCCTTTCTCATATAAGAGAGTGAAAAAACAGGTTCTATACCTGAAGATACGTCACATAATAAAGATGATGTACCTGTAGGTGGAGCAGCAATTATACAACTGTTTCTAATACCAAACTTCTTAATATCAATCCTTATTTTAGGAGGTAGTTTTCTAATGAAAGATGCATTACAATACTCATTTTTAGAAAACTTTGGAAAAGTACCTTTCTCATCTGCTATTTTTATTGATTCTTGATATGCGATATTTCGTATAAATCTAAATAATCGTTCTACTTCTAATAATGATACCTCACTACCGTATCTTATTTCTTTCATCATAAGATAATCGTGAAGGCCCATTACACCTAAACCTAATCTTCTGCTATCTTTTGCGGTTAACTCAACTTCCTTAATTGGATAAAAATTGACATCTAAAACATTATCAAGAAATCTAACTCCATGTCTTATTGATGTTTCTAACTTTTTCCAATTAGTATTTTTAGAATTAGGATATAAAAAGTTAGGTAGTACTATACTACCTAAACAACATGCCCCTGATGCCGGTAAAGGTATCTCACCACATAAGTTAGTAGATGATATTCTCTGAAAATAGAATGTATTATTTCTATAAAGATTATGAGTATTTATAATACCAGGATCTCCATAGTTAAGCATACTTTCTAATATTTTATCCCATATTTCTCTGGCTTTTACTGTTCTTACTACTTGACCGGAGAATTGTAAATTCCAATCCATATCATTCTCTACTGCATGTAGAAAATTCTCATCAACTGCTACTGATAGATTCACATAAGGTAATTTTTTATCAATCTTCTTTGCATCTATAAATTCAAATATTTCTGGGTGGTCTACCTTAACCATTGCTAAAAGACCACTTCTTCTTTGACCCCCTGTTTCAATAGTTCTAGCTACTGCATCAATAGCAGTTATAAATGACATCATTCCAGATGAATGTCCACCCTTACTTTTAAGTGGTCTACCTTTTTCTCTTAATGGAGAGAAATCAATACCAATTCCAGCACCATAAGACCACATTATTAATGCATTTTTAATTGTATCCCCAATAGCTTCTATTGAATCATTAATAGAAAGACATACGCAATTAAGCATTGATTGTTTTGGTAATCCTGAGTTTCTTAATATTCTTCCCCCAGGGATAAATAACATATTAAATATTTCTTCTGCAAATATATTTTCCCATTTAGTTGACTCTTTCTCTTGTAAAGAAATATATTTACCCACTCGTCTTGATAATTTTTCCCAATCCTCATTTTCATGAAAATATCTTTTCTCTGCTATCTCTCTAGCATTATCAGATAGTTGCAAAAATCATTACACCTCCACCGTATCTTCAGCCTTAATATAATATGTTATATTACTTGCTTTTTCCAAAGCAGAAGGCTGAACTGCTGTACAAAAAAGAAATCCGTTATCTAATGTTTTTATTACATAATAAAACTTATCTGCATTCTTTAATTTTATTTTCGTATTTTTACTTAAATCTACTTCTCTACTATCAATTATGTCAAAATCATTGAAAGAACTGAAGAAATCTCTTTGGGAGCATAAATGGTAATAGGTCTCTTGTTTATCATCTTTAGATATTTCTGTATACTTATATATGACTACATTCTCCCCTGAGTACCCTCCTATGAGATCAGCAGTGGATGATAAGATACCGACTACATATACTTCAATTCCAATACCACTTTCACGCACACCAAACAATTTCATTAATGCAGAAACATGTTTACAATTTTTTAATTTCATCTAGCACCTCATAGTCACCATACCATTGGTAAAAATCAGAAACTGTACAAAAAGCGTGAGAACTTCCATAATCATCACGATGACTTTTGTAAAAGATCAAACTACCGATTATTGACAAAACTTCTATTGTATTTACCCCCACCATATGAAGGGATGCATTAGCATATGCCGTTTCTCCCATTGTGATATATTCATATCGAATTTTCAATGGAAGAGTGATATTCTGTAATTCTTTTAGTTTCACTTCATCTCTCCTATACAGTCACATATAAACTTCCATGAATCTGCTCTTACCATTCTCCAATCTTCATCTAAGTTTTGATTCCATGGTTTATTCATTATAAAGCATACACAATCTGTCTTATTATAGTAATCTATTAAAGTTTCTGCTTTATCATCTATTACAATGTTAGCGTCTAAGGACTTAGCAATCTCTGATTTACTATCATCATATTCTAAAATAAGAAGGACTTTATCTAACCCTATCTTATTTAACATATTTCTTGTATGATCATATAAATATAAAGGTCGGTGGGATAATATATAAACATCATTCTTTTCCAAAAGTTTCAAAATAGTAGAAACTGAATCTTCAATTATTGGAACAATGGGAGAAGCTAAAGTCTTATTTATACAGTCTCTTACTATCTCCCTATCAAGATTATAACATTTCTCCACATTATGTTCACTTATATAATTCCAATCAAATTTTCTATTGTAAATCTTTTCTAATCTTTTTATTATTTCATGAGATGTGTCTATAACACAATCATCCAAATCTGTTATTATATTCAACTCTTCTTACCACCGTGTCTGAAAGGTCTAGTTTTATTATAAGCATGTTTACGTTCTATAGCTGATTGTATATCAATGTGTAATTTTCTACAGCTATCAAGTGTTCTAATGATAATATCAGCCATTTCTTCTTCTATACAGGAAAGAGGTATAATATCTATCAAGAACATATCTGATGATTTATCACAAGGAGTATGTAGTCTATTATTTCGCCATGCTTCATGAAGTTCACTTATTTCATCGTGTAAATTATTACATGTCCTTTCAATAAAAGCATCTTCCTTTTCTTCATCTGAATGCCAACCTTTTTCCCAAGCAAGCTGATATACTTCATCAGCTATTTGATTTATTGTGTTCATCAAAATATTCTAAATGATCCTCCACAAGTTGTGATAAAATAAAAGTATAATTGCTGTCGTCTATATGTCTACCTAACAAACCTTCACCTGATTCTTGTTTACCTGTCTTAATGAAAGTCAGTAATGAAAAGAGATGTTTCAGTTTATAGATCATAGCAATTGTATATGGAGTTATAGGTGCTCCTTCTAACAACATTGCAATGATACGAAAATTTGCATAGGCATCGCTTTCTGCTTTACCAGCAGTATAATCATGTCCTTTTCCTAGTAAAACTTTTGACTGTTCTTCAGTGAACTTTTTAAACTCTTCTTGTCTGTCTTTTACAGACATCACCTTTTTTAGCATTAACCTTAATATTTTTCTCCTTAATCAGTACAAGTTTATTATTCTTGAATTTAAATCTTTTTGTTACTCCTTGATGGCGACCCCACTGTAAACTTCCATCATCCCATGATGCTTGTTCAACTATATCACTATATGCTGCTCTACATTCTGTAATACTCCAACCACATTGAATTAACTTGAAAACAGATAAGCAACATTTGAATCCATTCTTTTCAGCAATTCTAATATCTTTTAATGCCTTTTTTAATTCTTCACCAGAAATACAAAAGTCCATAGATTACTCCTCTGAATTATCATTTATAAATCAAACTTATCTCTTTCACTTTTTAAAGCAATTGTTATCTCAATTCGTCTAATATCTTGTTTCCTAAATGTTGTCTCCCCATCTTTGTGGCGCATTACAAATACCCCACTATTATCTCTCCCAAAAAACCATTTATAAAAGTTTCGCCAAGGTCGAATTTTATGTTGATCATAAGGAACAGACCACCGTAAAATTCTACCATCAGAAAAGAGAATATCTAATCTATTTTCTTTTGTGCCAACTTCTTCTTTAATTTCTATTTTCTTCTTTCCCCACATATTTGCTTTCCTCTATCTGCTTAAATAGATTAAACAATACTTCGACATCCATTACAACAATGGGTTTTTCTCGATTTCGTTTTATAAATAATAACCAATCAGTACCTTTCTTCTGGTTAGACTTAGCTTGTTCAACATAAGCAGCGAGATCCCATTTTTCTTGATTTTTACATTCTATACTATATGGAAATCTCTTTCCAGCCTCTCCAATAAGAACAATATCTGTTCCTGATTGTCCCATCTCACGAGATCTTATTAGTTCATCTTTTCCCCAAGGAATACCTAATAACTCTGATATCTTAGTCGCTATATACTTCTGTAAATTTCTTCCTTTAGCTTTCCTACTAGAAATTTTAATACCTTTTTTACTCATTATTTCTAAAATCCTTACACTTCAACTTAGTTATTATTCTATTACCACTTCTTGTTTGAAGTTCTACTTCAGGTCTAGCCACAACACCTTCAGCTTCAAAACTTCCCCAAGTAGACTGAAATCCTTTTTTAACTAGTTCAACCATATTAAAAAGAGTACCTAATCCAATAATAGGAACAACTTCAATTCCTAATTTTGAAGCTAGATCTACTACATCCTTCCTTTGTAACCACCAATTTTCTATCTTCACATCAAATAAAACAAAACTCTGATCCTGTCTATAGTTTCCCCCACCTTTTTGAATCTTTGCACCATAACCCTCACCATAAAGACAAACCGAAGCATCAAACATGGAATCAAACACTTCAAGTTTAAACATCTGTTGAAGCTTATTTACTAAAAATGCAGGTATTTGGGCATTATCTGTCTTACCACCAAAAGTAAGTATTTTATTTTCATTATTCCACATCACTCTAATATTTGTACCATCTACCTTTTCAGTGAAAATCCACATATTATTAGCTAGATATTCAAATTCAGATTGAGACCACCCACCATCAATAATAGTCTTAAATTTAGTAGATATATCACGTTTGAAGACAGTATTAATTTTAGGATATTCAGTCATATGTTAATCTCCCACACATCCTTATGCCCATTAGTCCATGTTCCACAGTTATAATATTCAAGTTCACCTCTAACAGCATGATCTAACTGATGAGTATGCCCTGTTATAATCCGCTTTATCTTTCTATCATCCACATTATAATCATTAATATAATCAAAAGCTACATCTTGAAATGTTTTTGCATTGGCATACTTTCCATGACGTTTAATCCACATTTCAAATTTAAAAAATGGTATATCTATGTCAGACCAAATTCGTTTTTCCATCCAAGATACCATCTTAGTCATCCATCTACCAATAAAACCCTTTCCTTTATTTGCAAAATCAAATTGATGTCCATGCATTACTAATGTATCATTTATGATTAGTTTTTCACTAAAAGATTTACTAATCTTAGAATCATGGTTCCCTATAATATAAGCATATTTTTTTGCCTCTAAAATATCAATAAGATTCTCATACTTATCATAAATCTCACTATAATCATTCTCCCACAAATCATAAATATCGCCCACAAGAACTAAACTTTTATTAGGGATAGAAACTAAAAATCTTAGACATTCTAGCACACTCTCTTGAAAATCATCTTTTTTATCCCTCACTCCCAAATGTAAATCAGAAATAAAGTACACATAAACCACCTACTTTTAGTCAAATATTTGCCCATTGACAAATTTAACTACTTTCACCAAATTCACATCTATCTCTCTAAGTTTTACACTAGCCTCAAAAAACATTTGTTTACTTATCTCAGCTTCTTCCTTCCACTTAGAGTTAGCATCTGTTGTCCATTGCTTATCTGTTATTACTTCTATTATTCCAGCTTGGATGACAGCTTTAGCACAGTTAGTACAAGGAATACCATTAGTGTACATTCTACAGCCTGTTGTTGAATGTCCATTTCTAGCAGCTAAAAGTACAGCATTAGATTCTCCATGAGAAAAGAAGAAATATTTGTATGGTCTTTCTGTTCTACATTTTTCACACAATTTGTCCTTACATTCTTCTCTCCAACAATCTATTACACCATAAGGAAATGCATTATAACCTGTACTCACAATACTGTTGTCTGGTTTAACTATTACTGCACCTACATGAGTCTTGGGATCATGAGATCTCATAGCAATAAGATAAACAAGATTCATAAAGTATTGATCCCAATCTAATTTTTTCATTACTTCACGACTTCTCCTTTTATTAAAGGTTTTGGTCCTACTGGTTCAAACAATGAAAATCCAAAGAAATATACAGGAGCTACAATAGTCTCAAACAATACAATACCCCAAACAATATTACCCCAAATTACTTCATACTCAATATTAGAATTCTTTTTACTATCAGAATTCAATAAACCATAAGTATCATATTCTGTTCCGTTGATGACTTTCGTATCACCACAAGCACATATTAACAATGCTATTGCACACAATAAACAAATTAGTCTTTTCATATAGACTCCTTTATTCTTTTATATATACCTTAAATTCATCTATCCCTAACATAACACCATATTTCTTATTTCCAAATCTTCGATTATACTCATCCCAAATTAACCCATCTAAAATATTAGCTCCATTTTCAGCCCATATTGGATGGGTATGAAATACTATTTCAGTAAAATTACAGATAGGTAAAGGGTAACTCATCCACCCACCATCTAAAATATTATGAACTTCATATGAAGAAACACAAAATCCTTTTTCCATCCATGGATCATAAAGAAAATTCATCTGTGTTATTACATCTTTATTAAGATAATAGTTAGGTATTACTCTATAACCAATAGAACAGGAAGAAAGTAATATAAGTAAACACATTAATTTAATATATAACATTGATGTATTCTCTTTTTAATCGCCCCAACATGACTTGAATAAACATTGCAAATTCAAGTCATCTATATTCATTTATATATGAATGATAAAAAACATAAATGCTCAAACCCACTTTGTGAAAAGTACACTACAAACCCTAAATTTTGTTCTATGACTTGTGCAGCAATTTTCAACAATAAAATCCATAAAAAACGTAAAAGAAAAACTTATCGTTGCAAAATTTGTGACATTGAAATTCAAAGAAGAAAAACATTATGTGACATACATAATCCACAAGTTATTAATTGGAATCAAATAACATTAAGAACTATTTTAACTGACATTGAAAAACATGGTCCTTCCAACAGATATTCAAGAATACGAGCACAAGCTAAAATAATATACAAAAGATCCACCAGACCTAAATGTTGTGAACGTTGTGGGTATAAATTTCACTATGAAATATGTCATATAAAAGCAATTCATTTATTTGACTTAGACACAAGTATTACAGTGATAAATGATTTATCAAATTTAATTGCATTATGCCCAAATTGTCATTGGGAGATGGATAATGGTTTATTTATACCCACAACACAATCTATAATAAACCTTTAATCTTCTTCTACAGGTTTAATTTCATTAAATGAAACATCAAAATCTTTAACCTTTGATGGGCTAGGAAGTTTCTTTATAACCACTTCATCTGGATTAACCCAAGTTGCTACTTCAGCACGGAATGTTGTTGCTTTACGTTCACCATCACATTCCATATAACCTTGTTTTTCTTGTACACTAATCTTTCTGATCTCTACTTTTATACTAAGGTCTCTAAAACTCTTCACATCCGTAAAAATAGCTCTCTGCTTATCTTTACCCTCATAAAATCTCAAGGCTAAAGGCATTTTATAACGACCCGTAGTATCACTTTTATAAGATCCTGATGCTGCTGGTCCAAAAGTAACTTTCCAATTAGCTGGAACTGTTATTTTTCTTTCCTCGCCGTTATCATGCTCTATTAAATAAGTTTTCATCTCTTCTACTTTATTTTCTTTTTTCATATTTCTTTTCTCCTTTTCTAATATTCAACTTTTTGTTCACCAAGTTCAATAGTCAAGTTATACCCATTAATATCTAACATACAATTTTCTCTAGACGGAAATTCATTAAACCACACTTTTGCCAAACATACTGCAAACTTAGCTTTCTGAATAGCATATCGTACTTCATTTAATTCTTTCTTAAATTGTGCAATTTGCAAGTCAATTGTTTCAAGTTTTGATGTACTATCAAAGAACTTTATCTGTTGATTAATAAGTTGTTCAGAAGGAGTAAGTTTCTTTCCTGCTTTTTCTTTGTTAAGAACTGTTTCTATGCTAGGTAAAGAAGAAAATCCTTTAATCTTAATTTCAAACTTCTTTGCCATATAATAATCAGTAGATTCTAATTTATCAGTCGGTGGGGAATACCCATTCTTAGTCACGCCAAGATCCATCAGATATGTAACTTGTTCTTCAGTAAATCCTTCAAATCCTGAAGGAATCTCTACTTCAGGTACTACTAGATTTCTTCTATATTTTAAGAACTTAAGTGCTGCTTGAAGTTTCAACTCGAAAATAGCGTTTTTGAATAATGAGGTAGCTGAAGTATTCTCCTTTGCAATCTTCCTATTCATAATAGGAAGTTTGGTTAGATCTATATATACTTCTTCCTCCTTTAAAAGGAGAAGAGGAGTAATAAAGGCAGGCATAGTATCTAAAACTGCCTCAATAGGCAACTTTTCTACATTAAGCATCCCACTTTTAATAATTGTATAATTTCTCCACACAAAAGTTTTAAAGATATTGCTTTTAAATCCAAACTTTTTATAGTTATCTTTCAGTTTGATAGTACCAGGAACTCTAGATAGAATTGACAAATTAAGTTGACTCTTGTTCCATACAAGATCAGCCAACTTACATTTTACTCCACTTTCAGGTTCAAACTTTGGATACCCCTCTTTGAATACAGAAGGCACACCAACCTTTTTATAATTCATAAATTGAGGTAGAAGATACACATCACCCCTAGATGAAAGGTATTCAAGAAGATCAAGAACGCAAGGAGCATCATCTTGAGCTTTATAGTTGGTATTTCTACCTTTAACAAATCTTCTATTTGGATTAGTCACTGCATTCTTTATATCTTCTTCTGCAACCCCATACTCATCAACCGTAAAAGCATTATTTAATCTATCAAGCAGATACCTATCACCAAGAATACCTAGAACATCCATTGCTAAATCATTCTGGCATCTTTGAGAAAGAACATATGCAGCAGCATAGATACCTTTAATGAAATGATTGATCTTAGAAGTTGTTTCTTTAACATTAGATTCAGTAAGAGTTATTTCCTCATAATCCTTACTGGAGGGTTTAATTTTTGTTAATGTAAACAGCCAGTTCTTTCCTTTTGTGCAAGGAGTATACCAAATACCTCCCTCAACAGGATCTGACTTGTATACATTTATACCACCATTTACACTGAAAATGATTTCATCTTTGTTGGGAATTAAAGGAACATATATGCGGCCTACTGCATCCTTGCTTCTTTCAACTAATTCGGTTAGAGCTACAGCAAAGTTATTCAAATTACTAGCATGGATCAAAGATCCACCAAACTTTTCTGCCATCATAGACATAAGTTCTTTATTGTAGAAAGAACCATATCCAACTAGAAGGACAGAAGAAATCTCATAGCTAATATGGTTAATGGCTGAAAAGATATTGGAAATCTCCTTCTGATAATTAGAAACAACTGGATAGCCATCTGAAAAGAAGCACAATGAGAATCTTTCAGATATAGGTTTCAGATCTTCTATAACAGTTTTTGTTTCCGTTAATATTTCAGAAAAGCAAGTGAGATACAATGACGTATTGTTCTTTCTGATCATAGTTTCAAGGGAAACATAGTCGGCATTATCAGAGATTCTAAACCCTTTGACTATGAAATTGAACATTCCTTCTGTAGAAAACCATCCTAGTGTAATAGTGTCATTTTTAGGTAGTTGTTTTACTCTGTGAACTAGATCTTCTATTAAACCGGGGAGAGTATAATACATACTACCCGATCTATCATAGATCCAAACATGATTTGTTGGTTTAGGTGTAGCAATTTCCTCTTTTACATTTACTTCTTCTTGTTTCAAATACAAATCATCTCTAATCTTCAAATAACGCATAACTATTCTCCTTTCCCTTCATTAAATTTCAATATACCACCATCCCTTAGAATAATAAAATCCTTCCAAACCCTAGACCATTTTTCATTTTCATCGTTAAACCATAATGATTTTGTACCTAAACTTAATGGAAGACCTAAAGAAAATACTCCACACCCTTTAAATTCCCTTATAAAAGCATCTTTATTGAACTTATTCAAGAAACATTTGAAATGCAAACAGCTATTTGCCTTTTCACAAAAACCGTCAACTGGTGAAACATATATAGTAGTCACCATTGTTGGATACTGATAATCTATTGGTGAAATAGCAAATATATGTTCAGAGAAATGACAGATACTATAATAGACATTTCTCCATTTCTTACCTAGTTTGAAAATTAATCTTCCATCAACATGAGTTATTCCACAACTAATAATATTAGGTGCTTTTGATCTTTTATCAATTCGTTCTTTATCTATTTCCATTTATGTTTTATCCTTAGATATAAAAATCTTTCTAGTTACTACTACAGCAGCATGACCCGTATCATATCCCCATGCAAGAGGTTCTTTGAAATAAACTTTCTTTACAACTTCACCCTCACACCGATCATGTCTTGCTTCTCGTCTAGAAAGAAAAATGTGCCAACCAGTAGGGTATGAACCACCATATGGAGTTCTAATAGCATCATTAAACCCCCCATTAAAATCTTTTTCATCTATCCATTTTTCTAGTGGTCTAGGAGCATCTATACCTTTATAAATACCACACAAGTCACTATCATAATTTTTGATAAATACTTTCCACCCAAATTTTTTACCTTTAAACTTTTCTTTAACAGTTGAATCTAATTTACTTAAGCACATATTAATTCTCCTCTATTAGCTTAGCTATCCCATTTACATTCTTCACTTTTATGGTTGTATCAATTTTATCTTTTATTATTCCACTATGTGAAATTACAAATATACTACCGAGAGTATTAGCTTTTTCTCTTAAAATGTCTAGAACAGAACTTTTGCCTTTATCATCTAAAGATAATTCAAGAACCTCATCCAATATCATTATATCAAATTTACCAAGTAGTTCATTAAATGCTAGGATATCCGCTATACGTATTCGTTGCTTTTCTCCACCACTATATGACTTGTAGTTAGTTATTGGTCTATTAGATATAATCTTATATGATATCTCCTCTCTTATATCTTTAGTTGACTTCAATTCCTTCTGTGCATCTATTTTTACTAACATACTCTTAGTCATATACGATAAATATTTATTAGTAAGAGATTCTAAATCATCTAATATTCCTTCAATTTTGAGATTGGGAATACCACTTTTTCCAAATCCAACTATCCAGAACTTAGGATATAAAATATCTATTTTTAACTTTGCAAGCTTCTGTTCAATATCAGCTTTCTTTTTTATTTCTTCATCAACCCTTTGAATCTGATCTTTCAGAACCTGTGTATAAGGATTGTCTCTGTTTTTTGATAGTTTATCTATCCTTTGTTCTAATTGCTCAAGTTCTGAGTTCTCTCTAGCTTGCTCAATTTTATGTTTATTATTAACATCAATAAAAGATTTTAACTTAATTGCACTATCTTTTACTTTAGAAAGATCTACTGTGACTCCCTCTAATTTAATCTTTACTTCATCAAGATCTTGCTTTAAAACACTAGTAATTGATTCAACCTTTACAGATAGCTTTTCACAAAAGATATCTAATATAGAACAAGTGCCAGTACCAATATTTTTTATCTTGTTTTTTATAGAAATAAGATCTTTAGTTAAAGATGTCTTTTGTTCTAAAAGTTCCTTCTCTCTTTCTAAGAGAGAATTATACTCTTCTTCTAAAGGTTCAGCATCTTCAATATCTATTGATACAGTAAACAATAAAGCGTCTCTTTGTTCTTTGAGTACATCAATTTCTTTACTCAAGTTTGTTTCAAAGTTTTCCTCATCTATCTTTAACTTTCCTATACTCTTCTGAAGATCTTTAATTACTCTATTAGAGAATAGAAAATCATTATTCAGTGACTCAATCTCTTTTTCAATAAGAGAAACCTTTGATAATGCACTAGATTGATACCCATCATACTTAGATAAATCTAGACATGAATATAGAAACTGCTTCCTCTCACTATCTTTAGAAGAAGGAAACGATGTACTATTCTGAGAAAATATAGTTGATAGATAGATATAATCACTTGTTATTCCTAGCAATCCTTCTATATTTCTTTGAGTATCCTTTCTTACAGGACATGATAAGCTTTTATCATCATCAATTGAAACTATTATCTTGTTAAGTTCTCTATAATGATTCCTATACTTTGTAATGTTTACTTCATGACCGTCTTTATCAAGAATTCCAGTTATAATACAGTCTTTGTCCTTATTGAAAGGAAGTTCATCTACATCAATAGCATCACTTGTATCATCAGTAAGAAGATACTCAATAGCTTGACGTATTGCACTTTTCCCAGATCCATTCTCCCCTTCAATACTACATAAACCTCTTTTATTCAAATCTACTAGATGTAGTTCTTTCCATGCTCTAAAGTTTTGCAGATGGAGTTCTTTAAATCTTATCATTAATTAAGAGTAGGACTTGATTCCAGCTTCTTCACAAAGATCTTAGTTATTTGATCAGCTACTATTACATTTCTTATGATATGTTTAACGTCTGTTACCTCTAATTCTATAAATCCTTGGCTATCAAAAGAATTATCAATAGTAATCTTATCTCCAACCTTATAAATATAAGGTGGGTCAAATAAATCAAATAGAATTAAACTATCATCATTTATACAAATAAATTCAACAGTATGCTCTTTTTCAGTTTTCATACTTATTCTCCTTAATCATCTCTTATCATCCACCAAAATTCCCGTTCACCTTTTTCAACATGTTTAAGCCATTTTTCTTGTACATCTTCTCCATCACACGAAGTACATACCAAAAAGTTTATTACATGATTCTTAACAGCATAAATCCATCGCCAAGTGTCACCTACTATAAATCTATGACCGCAAAGATAACACCTGAAACGTGAACCTTTCTTACCTCCTCCCCAATTTCCTTGACAATCTTTTTCAGTTGCTATTTGTGGTTGTTGGTTTGTAAAACTCATTTCTCCTCTCCTCCCACTTCCCTTCCCAGTTCAGGCTTCCAGTTCATAGTCCATACCACAGGATAGACAACCTATCGAACCATTTGAAATCACTATAGTAGGCTCACTACATCTCGGACAATTTATCACCCTTCCTGTCCCTTGGCAGACAGGGCAATCATCCCCACCGGAACATCCTGAAAACATGCCAAGTTCCACTTCAATTCCTGCACACCCAACGAATTGTCCGTTCATATCATTATCGAAATACATTTCAAGGTTCATAATTACTTCTTTCTATCCACGGTCCATTTCTGTCCAGAATAGACCTTAAAATATTTGCTAATGCAGCTATAGCAGCACCTTGATATCCGAGATATTGAGCAACAGTCTGACCGTTAAATGGCTTACCATCAAATTCTTTTGCATCGTTTTTCACGGCTATTTCTATTTTATTTAGAACTTCAATTTCTTTACTGTATTCGCTCATGCCTCCTCCTCCTTTGATTCTGTACTATTCTTTCATATCCAATATTAGACAAAGTATAATTGGAAGCAACAACGCCACTGTTGCTGAGATGCCAAATACGGTAGCTTCAATCATGCCTTCCTCCTAACTATTAACCAGGTGCTAAGAAATATTATGCCACCACAAGTTAGGGTTAATCCGTATTCATTATTCATAGCTGCGGAGATAGCTAGTATGACAATTCCTAATGTGCAGATAAACCATATAGTAAGCAGAACTCTTTGACTCATGACTTATCCTCCTGCCCTAGCCAAATAGCCTTGGATGTTTCATTGTCGTAAGTATTCGAGTGCTCCTCCTTCACCCCAATAGCAGCTAGACAGATCGCAATAGTGGCAGTGGCTCCATTTGGGCCAGTGAACCACTCTTTTCTCGGGTCAATAAGTAATTTTGCCCTATATGTGCTTCCGATTTTCTCAATTATATAACCGTAAAACTTCTCCGCCACCATCCCTGCGTGGTCCCATCGTTCATAGGGGTTCCAACAGTAACCTTGAAAGTTACCATCTTTATCTAACCACTGAACTTTATCAAAGTGCCACTCCATCACCCTCTCTCCGAGCGCTCGGTTTATCTCATCCTTGGTCATAACATACTCCTACAGATTGATATATTTTCCTCTACACTTTCCTATTTGATACTTTCTCTGGTAGAAAAGAATAAACCAGCAAATAGCTGATAGACTTGCTACAACCCCACTAACTGTAAGACTTAATGTAAGTAAACAAAATGCTACTATAGATAATGCAATTGCAGTAGATATACTAGTTATCAATGCTGGTTTAGAACCGTTGAATATGTTAGCAATTAGAGCACCTAAGAAAATGATGTTACATGCTGCTATCACCAAGTCTTGCCATATCATTTATCAACTCCATACCTACAAGGAAAAGTTTGTCCTTACCCAAATCTGTATTATTCAGATTCAAATATTCTATTAATTCATCATTAATAGTATCAGTTTTCTTTAACCTCAATTTTCTTCGTTCACTTTTTATCTCTTTGATGCTTACATTAAAATTCAAAAAGGCTTTATGTGTCAAATCATCTGATTTACAAGATAATCTATAATAATTCCTGTTGTCTTTAGATATTTTATCTAACTTCTCTTTAGAAGGATCTTCTAATGTTAGAAATCTTGGGTGGTCTATATCAATAGACTCAATAATACCATTTTCATATATGAGAAATCTTTTCTGATCTCCTTCTTCACCCCAATCATTAGGCATAATAGAACCTATATTTATAATATTCATATATTCTTGTGGTTTATGTATATGACCATTAAAAACATAAGTCCAATCTTTTAATAGAGAAGCATCAAAACTATTTTTTAATGTAAAGTTATTATCTAATTCCAAATTAGAGATGATTTCGTGTGTAAAAAGCAATCTGTATTTATGCTCAGTAGAAGATATTTGACAAGTCTGTTCATTTAGAAATCCATATGGTAAAATACGTATAAGCGTATTCTCTTTTTCAAAATCAAAAGGTTTATTTATCACTTGCCCCAATGAAGAAAAAGGAGCAAGTGATAAATCAGTATTGTGGGAGTAGATATCATGATTTCCCACATTAAAAATGAACAGACCACAAAAAGGACTTCTATAATATGAACTCCATATTACGTTGTAAAGTAGAGAACTTATTCTTGATCTATCTTCAAATAAATCCCCATTAAAGATTACCTTATCAACTTTCTTTTCATAAGCACATGAAAAGATATCCTTTGTGATTGTGATCTGTTCATTAAGCCATGATGTAAGACCATTTGGTAGAACTTCTGATTTATTAAGGTTAAGAGTATATTGTGCATCAGAAAAAATTAATAATTTCAATACTTACAACCATTACCATTCAGAAATTTTATTATTCTATTCCACCACCACCAGGAGCAGGAACATCAAAAAATATTCTCCACCCCATTGGTACACCATTTACTGTAGCTACTAGAGGATCAGTAGACTTACTCCAAACAGAATCCGAATGATCCTTCAACCAAAATTCAAACCATCCTACTCGTGGTCTTTGAAGTATAAATTGAGATGTAGAAATAGTTCCTAAGTTAAATTCTTGTTTTATAATTGTACTCACCCAAACAGCTTTTAAATCCCATTGAACTCCAGAAGGAGAATCCCAAGCAATAGGTACAGATTCAGTTGAATAATAAGTTGCTTGTTGCCATAATATTATAGCAAATATGAGAGTACAAATACTAGTTAATATTTTTTTCAGAGTATTTCACCTCCATTAGCCTCAACATGCAAATGAAGATTAATTACTGGCCTCTGCCGTTTCCGTCTTCTATGCCTTCTCCACCAAATTATGATATTTCTATACGGCCATTGGTCGGGGCAGGCGGGGGGGTAAAGTCGAAACGGCCCGATAGGGCCAAAGGGTCGCTCTCATTGCCACCTTGTTCTAAAGTGGTAATCCACACAGAATAATCACCATCAGGCACAAAAAGTGATTGAGGTAACTGTTCACAGGGAAGAACTAACTGTGTAAGATTTGCAGCTACATCAGCATGAGGCAAATCATAAGAATGAGGAACTCCTGCTTTAGCTACATAAACCCTATAACCAGTAACCTGAACTTCTGGTGGAACTGCGTCCCATTTTACCGTCCTTGTTACTATTTTTGCCATACTATTTTCTCCTTAATTTTGGTAGTCTAGCTTTTACACTAGACTACCATTTTCAATTACGCAGTCTTTTTTTCTGATAAAGCATCCCCAACTGCTTTTACAATTAAATCGTAAAGGGATACTTGAGTAGTTGTAGCTGCCCCTTGTGCTTTCACAACATCAGCAACCGTGTAACCTTGCTCGTCTACATTCCATTGACGATCAATTGCCACATCACTATGTCGAACAGCTTGTTTTCCAACCATATTTCCGGTTTCAACCAAATTAGCTAAAGCTTGATTTGCAATAATCTGCCTTTGATTATCAAATTGCAGAGCATCACTCAACACCTTGTCTACATAAGTTCGATTCCGTTTAATAGATTCAAGACTTTCTTGTTGATATTCATCATAGGTACGTTTCAGATTACTGAAAAGAATCCCACTATCAGCCATCTGATCTTTTTCAAGTCGTTCTGCCCCACCGATATCCGCATTTTCCACACGACTAGAGACAGTACCAGTAGTTTGAGTAAACTTCTGAGCAACTTGAGATACTGCTTGGTCAATTTGTGATGCTATCTGTTGTGCTACTTGAGGAGCAATTTGTGCTGCAACCTCTTTTGCTATTGCAGATACATCTACTGCACTTAATTCAGTCATTAAAAAATCACAACCCTTATTTGTTTCTTGACCAATACAATTGGTCTTATAGTTCTCTTCCAGAGAGAACTCACCTCCTGTTTATTAGATGCTTATTATAGCTTCCTTAGATTTGTAGGTTTAACAGGAGCTACATTAACAGTTAATGTTGCTGCATTACTTGTTACTGAACCTACACTATTTGTTACCACACATCTAAATTGTTTTCCACTATCTGTTGCAACTAAAACAGCAGTAGTATAACTTGCACTTGTTGCACCAGTAACATTTCCCCACGTTCCTGTTGAACTAGTTCGCATCTGCCATTGATATGTCAATGGGCTATCCCCACTAGCAACTACTGAGAATGTAGCAGTTTGGCCTACATTTCTTGTAATATTAGCAGGTTGAGTTGTTATAGAAGGACCACTTAAAGGAACTATACTTACTTGATTTGAATAACCACTCTCTAATCCACCAGTATCATAAGCAGTAGCCACAATATAAGTAGTTACATCAGGAAGATTACTAATCAACATTGTTGGAGCTACATTTGGCCCATATGGAAATGTTCCTTGTGGATGAAGAGTATATGGACCACCACTTATCGTTGCTGTATATATTTTATATCCAGCAAGGTCAACTTCAGTATTAGGATCGCACGTAAGAGTAACATTCATCGCATTTGCATTTGACATAAGAAATAAACTTGCAATCAATGTGATTGCTAAAATTAACTTTTTCAATAAAACTCCTTACTGATATTCAAGCATATCATATCTAGATTTCATCCAAGCTATTCTATTACCAACATCATTCAAATGTCTTGCTTGTGCAAGCAACCACGTATTAGGACATTCACTAACTTGTCGTACTAACTCTGTATTTTCTTTCTTAGATAAAGCCTTTACTGCTCTACCACAAGCTCTATTTTTACCAGTTTTCTCGTCAAAGCAATCAATAAATGAACAAATGGCATAACCTACTCCTATCTCTTTATTAGTAGTAATGATGACACACTTGATGTAATCTGGATACTCAATTACAAATTTTACCTCTCTAGGTTCATATTTCATTACTGAATCAACTAACTTCCGACTCAACCCTTTCATCCATCTGTGTTTCTTTGATTTGCTTGACATCGTCTCTTTCCTCCATTTCAATGAAATTTTTTAGACCATCCACCACATCTTTAAATCTAATAAGAATCAAATTATCCCCTAACACTAGAATTTTGCTTCCTAACCCCCTTATAAAATTATCATATTCATTCTGTTTCATCTAATCCTACTTGAATTTCTTTAGAATTATATTCTGGATAACTTGTAAAGTTTAATTCTGGATGCTTTTCAAAAAGCAGACCTAAACCGAATTCACTATATTGCTCTTTTACTGTTCCATCTGTCCATATTACAGTTTCTTGACTAAACTTTCTGAATTCTTCTTTGTTCTTAGGTTTTAAATATCCTCTATTAACTAATAATCTAACATAACCAGAGTCAGTACTTATACCCTCCTTATATAAGTGCTGAAGATAACATGATCGGAAGCAAGGCCCAAATCTAGTTTTAATTACTTCTATTTCAATCCAATTACCAAGTATTTCATTTCCTTTACTTTTATCTACTACTTTATGAGCATCTTGTAATGCTAATCTAACATTACTGTAATACTTCATTGATTCACCAGCAGTAGTAGTACGTGGATCTCCGTACATCACTCCGATCTTATAAGTCACTTGATTTGCCACAAGTAAAATTATCTTGTCATCCATTAATTTAAGAACTTCTCTCAATCCTTCATGAGTCGCTTTCGCTTTTCTACCTGAATCAGATTTTTCAAATGCCACATCTTTACCGAAAGCTGAGATGCTATCAATTCCTACTGCAATATAGCAATCCTTATCCTGCTTTCTTATTTCTGCTATTGAGTTGAATATAAAAAGGAAACAGCTTTGAACATCAGGAATATCAGAAGGATAAGCCACAAGTAAACTATTATTATCTATTCCTAACTGTTCTCCTCTTTTTTTTGTATAAGCATTTTCCCTGTTTGCCAACACTCCAACAGTAGGATATTTCTTCATAGAATTTGCTATTGCTTTTTGTATTAGCAGGCTCTTACCTGACTGTGACAAACCTAATAACTCAATTACACTACCATAAGGAAAACCACCATCTAATACAAGATCTAGAGCAAGATTGCCAGAACTTATAAAATCTTGAGGATCTTCCTTTTCCTCTGCAACTGATATTGTTGAAAATTCAGACTTTAAGTTCTTGACAACCTTAGATAAATCAACCATTAATCTCCTTTCGTCATCAGATAAATTAAGTTAATAAGGTTAGCTTTGTCAGGAACTCCTAACATTTGTCTAAGATAGTTAAAGTATAACTTTGATAATCTAGACCTTTCAATCTCATTACTATAATTAGAAGTTAATCTTGATGCAATCAAATTTACTATCCCTATTCTAATACTCTCCGGTGACTTACCAGTCTTTAATAGGATATCTAATTGATGCTTAATGATATTCCAATCTGCCTTGGATAATATCCATTTGAATAACTTAAGGATATCAGGGTCTTCCTCCTCAAGAGAGGAGATATCCAACAATAACTCAACTTCACTTTTATCTGTAATGCTTTTAACTTTTTCTAACCCCGACAAAATACGTCTAGGTATTCCAGCACTTTTTTCTAAAATAAGTGCTTTTTTCCATTTCTCTGTAGTTATATTTTCTAGGGAACTTATCCTATCAATCAATTGAATTGCTTCACTATCAACAAGAGGTTTAACCCTTAACCTCTTAAATCGGTCAAGAAGCATAGGACTTAATTTCTCTACACTAGTAGTACAAGCAATTATTAATACATAAGAAGGTAAACCATCCTCTAGAGGTTTTAGAAAAACATTCTGCGCTTGATTAGAAAGACCATGAATTTCATCTAAGATTAAAACCTTATTTATACCAAATAAAGAAGTCTTGCGTAATTCTTCTAATTTATTACGCATTTCTTCAACACCAGAAGAAAACATACAGTTTATATTAAAAATGTTTTCTTCTATTCCTGAAAATTCTTTTGCAAGAATATAGGCAAAAGTAGTCTTGCCACTACCAGTATCTCCTTCAAACATTACATGAGTAAAACTTAAATTCTGAATCATTTCAGAAATAACTTTCTTTACAACACCATTCCCAACTACTTCTGATAGAGCTTTTGGTCTATGTTTTACTGCAAAAGACATTATACAATCCTGATAGGTTAGAAGATTACATTTTATACTGAGACAAACTCATTATTTGAACGGTCAAACCCATAATATCCTTCAATCTCAGGAAGACCATGAACAAGAGCATACTTATGTACTGTCTTTTTTACGAGAGTCCATGCTTCCTCAGAAAATCCTCCTGTACTCAAGCCATGCATCATTGTTAGTGCAATCACTGGAGTTTTCTGTGCTTGATCATGAAGTTCTCCAATTTCCCTTGCTTCTTCATCCGTTGCAAATATCCCAGTTCTTTTCATCTCTCTATCTCCTACGTAGAAGACGTAAGTTACGCCAATAATTCTTCAAGTTTCTTTGCTATTCTATCTGCTCTTTCCACATTAAAGGTGAGATCTTTATTTTCAGAGAAAAGAGTTTCCATTTCCCCCTCATTTATAGAAATCTGTTCTTTACATCTATTTCTACCTTCTATTAGAATTTCAATAGTCTTCTTAAATCCTTCTAATGCTTCATTTATTTTTGCTCGTCCGTCTTCTTTTATATTTTCCCCGAACCAACTCATACTTATCCTCCATAGATTAATTCTATATGTTCAAAAGGTGTTATGTCAAAAACTCCTAGTTCTATTAGTTTTGCACCATCAACTGATTTTGAATCAAACATAATAATTGATTTTACTTCATGAGTAATTATCTGATTTCTTAGCGAAAGTAACTCGTCTATTTTACCTCCGTTATATATTAATATATCCCTTTCTCTTAGGAAGGAGAAAAACTGTGAGACATTAGGATTATCAACTATAATTATCCTACTTACTGCCTTTAAATCAGTTTCCAAGCTATTCTTAAAAACTAAAGAAACTATCTTACCATTCAATATCAATCTTGGAGTTAGCCAGACTAGACCTTTATAATCAGATTTATCAAAATTGAATAGTATAATATCTCTTATTTCTGATTTAGAAATTTTATCATAGATAAAATCAAAATCATATAGGTTATGAGAATAATTTATAAAAAGAGAAACTGGGGAAACAGAAAGACCATAATTATAATTAATAGTAAATTCCATTATACTTTACCTCAAAAGAAAGGGTTATGATAAATAGGATTTAGTGTGTTTGCCCACAACCGCTTTAACTCTCACCTAATTTTACCATAACCCTTCTATTAGTGAGAGGTTATCTCACTATATCTTTATTCATCCAAATTCCACTATTATCTAATACATATTGCCATATTTCAGTCTGAGGTACGTCAAAAAAGTATTCCCCTTGTGGTATATACTTATTTGAAACTTCTATAGGTTGTCTAGAACAAGACAACCTAAGATTACAAGTTAAAAATGATGTGAGAGTATTATTAAATACAAAGTATTGTATTGGGATTAATGTATCAAACTTAATTAATCTTTGTTTACGATAAGGTATGTGTAAAGAAGAATATTTGAATATGTTACCATTCCAAACATCTTCACCTCTTACTTCTACCTCAATCATAAACTGCAATTTATTTTCTTTATAAATTAATACATCAATCCCATACTTATCAGGATTCTCAGTTGCTTCAAATCCCCTCTTTAAGAAGAACTTTATAGCCGCCTTTTTACCACGACCATCGTTTTTATCATATAACGATTGATCAAACACCTTGTATTGTAGCATTACTTCAATGCTTCTCTTCCACACCCTTTGAAATCTTTACATTTCTGACATTGTGGATCACTTTCATCATATAGATTCTTCATCCCCCAACATTTTTCTTTTGTGTCAGGAAGATTACTCAGTGCTACACTTGCCTTTGGTTGTTCCCATGGAGGAGCATCATCAGTCTTCTTCTGTTCTGCTTTCTGGGGCAGAGTCAAATCTACTTTAATCTTACCATCAATTTCATCTTTTGTAACGCCACCAAAATGACGATATATCCAAGCGATGCCAATCTTCTTATTAAAGAGTTTTGCTTCTGCATGTGCAGGAAGCAATCTAAATTTGAATACATCATCTTGCTTAAGACTAGATGCTTTTAAATAATTCACCCCTTCTTGAAAAGTACCATCCTTCATCATTTCAATAATCTTATCCATATTGAGAAGGTTATTCAATACTGAATCTGGCACATCCCAATCAGCCTTTTCTAAAACAGGAGATATTGAATAGGTAGGATACCCTTTTTGATTCATCGACTTTGTTAGAGTTAACTCCCTACCTTTACCAGCTTTAGGATGAACAATATCAACCCACCCCTTCTTCAGAATACCATCTACAATCTCATTACCAGCATTTGCACCAGTTTCAAGTATCATCTGCTGTTCAGGTTTTGCTGGTAGCACTATCTCAAAAAAGAAACTCAATTTAGGAGATTTTGTTGCAGCAATCTCTCGTTGTTGAGAACCTTTTTGAAATTGCCATAAAGGTCTCAACCCTTCACATACTAAACATCTACCATTTTCAATAAGTAACTTATTACGTACAGGACACAATTCCCCTGCACTAAACGACTTCAAACCACTTTTAATTTCTGTTCCATCTTCTGGATTTAACAGATACGGATCTCTATCTATCATACTTTAATTCTCATTCTCCTTAATTTAATTAACTTATTATTAATTTCTTCTTCTGTATAACCATGATTACGTAAGTTACAAATTAAATCATTTTCAAATTTACTAAATGATTTGCTAAAAATGATAAGTGGAAAAATAACCGTTATCAGAAAAAATAATAACAATAACAATATTATTGTTGTATTGCAAATCATTCTCATTTTCCTATTTCTTTTTTACTTATTACATTTATAGCCCATTTTCTAGCTTCATCATCAGGTTCTTCATTATATACTCACATCAATATCTAATTTCACAACTTGTTGTGACACAATTCCAAGGATTGATATTTTACTCACATCAATATCTAATTTCACAACTTGTTGTGACTGTTGTAACAACGTTAACTTTTCCTCCGTCATTTACTCACATCAATATCTAATTTCACAACTTGTTGTGACTGTACTAATGTAAGTAGTTGATATTAGATATCTTACGGAGCGTATTATGCGAACCTATTAACTTCATAGGACTTACCACATCACTTTCTCCATCTAGGGTCTGTGAGTAAACCCAGATCCATAAGGATCTCAGTATGTTACACATTTGTGCGAACCTCACTAAGATTTTCTGTCAACTTTAGGTTCGCATTTTTGATGATTTCATCTATTCCTCTAATACTCAAGTTCTTTGCAGCATTATAATCAGCATCCATCTCCACCCCACATCTAACACACTTAAATTCCCTGCTCATCTTCTCTCGATTTTCAGATGAGATGTGACCACAAGATGAACATCTTTGACTTGTATATTGTGGATTTACTTTTTTTACTTCAATACCATACTCATTTGCTTTGTACTCAATTTTGTTTTGTAAATCTGCAATAGGCCACCCGGAAAGAAATTTATCATGTACTTTTAATGATTTCATACTAGATAAATCTTCCATTTGGATTATACCAGCACCAACTTTTGCTGCAAAATCGACAATGATTCTACTACAGTTATGACAATAAGTATCTCGAAATCTTTTTTCTTTGTCTCTTAATCTGTTTAAAGGTTTTAAGGCATATACTCTACCTTTACCTTTTCTACTATTGGATAATCTATATGATGATTGTATACCCTTTCTAAGTCTTCGTATTTGATTCCGAAATCTTTCAAGAAGATGACCATCTTCACTTTTTATAGAATCTAATGTTGAATTTACAGCACAATAAAAAGAATGTGCAACTCCTAAATCAACACCTACAATCTTCTCTGGATCTAGACCTTTGATTGGGTCATGTGGTTTTTCATAGGCAATATTTACATATGTTCTACCACGACTATCTTTTTTTAGACTACCCGCCTTTTTAACGAAATTACCTTTTAAAATTTGTTCTAAAACATGTCTTGTACTACCATCTATCTTTTGTGTCTTTAATACAAATTTCATATCTTTATTAGAAGAATCAGATTGCTTTGAAAACAAACTCATATTGAGAATTACTTCTTTATTTATCCTCCCAACAGAATAAGATTGATCATGGAGTGGTATTAATTTTCCTTTTTTATAGGAAGATAAGGATTTTCTTTGAGCATAGAAAACATCTTTACACTCATTCTTCCACTTCTTAAATGCTGTTTCTTTAATAGAGTCAGCTAATCCTGAATATAATTCAGGAAACATTTCTCTTATCATTTTATATTGTCTAGTTCTTTCATTTTCCCTTGCTTCAGCCAAGTTAAATTCTATATTTTTCTTTCTAGCCCTTTCAATATTTGATTGCCACATATACCACTCACTCATACAACTATTTAATCCTCTAGTCACTTTGTAACTAATATCATTTAATAAAGGAGATACTTCTTTCCAATCTTTAACTAAAGGTTTATGGAAGTAAAGTTTGATAGCTCTTACATCTTTTTGCATTATATCTTTCTCCCTTTAATCCACCTTTCCATCTTAACATCCTAATTTCACATTGGCTTTTTATCATCCCATATGATTTATTTTTGTTTGCTGAAACCAATGTTTCATATTAACAGGAAGGCTTTTATTATTTGATAACTTTGTCAGTTATTATATAATATATTGTTTGCTGTAACCTTCCTTATAATTCACGGAATGGCTTTGTTGGTGTTTCAGACCATGTTTTTTGCTGAAACCATTCCATTAAAATTAATACAGGTTTGCATTTTAGTTAGATTTCAAGTCTAATATTTTTATTGCTGAAGCAAACCTTCATTAATTAACATACGGTGTTTGAATCTCGTACTTCTCAACAGCTCTAAGCATTATGCTTATTGGATCAAATGCTGTACCACCAAAAATAGCTTTTAAAATTGAAGGTGAAAATCCTGAAACCATACCAACATTCTTCATATCTTTTGTAGCTTGTTGCCCTTGATACCCCTCTAGGTTCCAGTATACTACTTTAGGTGGTTTATATCCTGAAGCTTGGAATTTCTTAAGACATGCTTCAACTTCTGTATCATTAGATAATGACCCACCTTGATGGAACTGCATATCTGACACTATAAGAAGTGTTGTTGGCATTAATTCTTGTGGAATCTTAAAGAATTTTGCTGTTTTTAAAATAAGATCTAATGCCGTATCAATTCTAGTTGAACCACAAGCACCATCAAATATTTCTCTATCACCTATTGCTTCAGAAAATGTCATTCCCTCCCAATCTTTAAACTGACTTTCACTCTCAAAACCAATAAACTTCTTATGAAAAGGACTATCCTTTGGAATTCTTGAAGAACAGTATAATGCCAATCCTTGTGATATATCCATATTATGAATAGAACCACTTAAAACCACATTCATTGAACCTGAAGTATCGGCTATTACAATAATACGCTCATTGCTCTCCCCTAAATAATTGGGGAGAGCGTCAAATTGAGCGTCAGCAATAGCTTCATCACCAAATCGAGCAGTTCTAACACAGTCATGAGGAAAAAGTACCTCTGCTTTGATCTCCTGTTTACCAGATTTTAGATCTTCTTTATACTGTGTGAACCTTTGCTCATCGTGACGACCAAAGGCTTTTGTATATCTAGCCATTGCTACAGAAGGAACATGAGGATATTGAATCTCATTCCATTGGCTTGAACACATCTTGTGTTCTACAATATGCTGTTTACGTACACTACTTAATAATCTGCGAAACTCTCCTATGTCTGAAATATTGATTTTAGAACGAATGTAGAAAAAGATAGGTAAATCACGCCTATCAGCCCATTTTGTAGCTAATACATCATTAGCTAATACAGAACTGCCCCACAATTCAGCAGCTTGGGTTTGTAGTTCTGTTCCAAACAACGATCTCAAATCATCCCACCTTCCATATTTTGGTACGAGAATTAGATTTGCATCAAGCCATTTAGAATCATTAGAACTAGCAAGCCATTGAATTATACTTCTAAATCCTGACCTATTTCCTGCCCCACCTCTACAATCACGCAACCAGAACAATAATTTCATAGCTAATTCTGGTTTTCCAGAAGCCCACATCTGTTGGAATAAAGATAATGCAGTACTCTCAGATTGAGCACCATAAAATGATTTACGATTCTCAAATAAGGAACCTGCCTTAGAAAAGAACTCTAAATGATTATCAAGGGAATGCTCATAAGCATTCGCACCTTCCCACGTTTTACGAGTAGGAAGATTTACTTTCTTTGTCATAGTAGAACTGATTTTTCTTTTGCTCATTTTATGGTTCTCCTTTTTAAATTTCAGATTGGCTTTTTGGTATATAGATTAATAGTCTATGCCATTTATTTTTGCCGGAACCAATCTTCTAACTAATTACACAAAGGCTTTTTTGACGTTTTATCATCCCAATTGATATGTCTGTTTGTTTGCTGAAACCTTTGTTCTAATTTAAACAGGTTGAGAATTTTCCCATTTGTAGTGGATTTGTATTGCTGTACTCAACCTTCTAAGTCTTACTTCCTTGCCCTACAAGATAAGAATGATACCTAAAAAGTCAAGGGGTAAGATGCATTTTCTTTGAAAAAAGTTGTCAAGACCCTTCCTCAAATATTTTTTCCAACTCCTTACTCTTCTTTTCTGGAGAAACAAAACCAAATTGCTCTGATAATATCCTATCCATTAATTTAACTAATTCTTTAAATGAGTACTGTCTTCCTGTCCACACGGATACTAATCCATTTAAGATATCAGCTTCTTCCTGTGCATCTATAATTTCCTGTTCTAGCTTCTGAACCCGTTCATCTGAAGCTAACCCCCCTTTTCTTAATTCCTGTCTAGCTGTTGCTGACATTGTTCCTCTTGCACCTATTAATTCAGCTAATAGCACTTTTTCTGCTAATTCTAATTGCTTTACTTTCTTATTTGCAGCCGCAGAAAGCCTAACATATTTTGCTGCTTTGCGTGGTCCTACCTTTATAGCCTCAGATAATTTATGTGCTGACGAGTCATCAATAATCAGTTCCAAATCTATATCATCTGAATCTTTATCAAATTTTTCCATCTATCCCTCTTTCTTTTCATGTGGGCAACCATATGCATCACAACCTACTAATGTGGTTAATGCTCCATGCTCCAAGATCACATTTTCTGGATTAAATAGATACCAATAAGCTAATCTCACTGCCACACCAAAAGTATTTCCACTATGTCCTTTACCTAATTTTGGTACAGTTTGCTTTTGAATTGTATAATCAGCCTTTGAGAAATTTTGTACTTCTTCTTCTGTCTTTCCTTTTAAAGCTTTAGCGATCTTCAGAGCTTCTTTACAACAAAACATTTCATATGGTTCATAATCTACTCTAAATCTTGGATTTGTCATTCTAAATTTGTCAATTCTTTTCTTAAATTCTTCAGGAAGAGTGTTATAATCTTTATCTAATTTTGGTTTATTTCTTATAAAGAGACGTTGCTTCTTTTTTTCATTTTTATCTAACCAATTCTGATGTTCTTTCTCTAAATCCTCATCAGTTTTATAGAAGATTTGTTTACCATTTAAGATAATACCTCTAACTGTAGAGAAATGTACTGTTTGAACCTCAATATCATCCCCAACTTTAGGAACTACTTTATATTTTTTCAGTAACCTAAATCCTGTAGAATCATCTGTTGTAAGGTAATAAGAATTTCTATCTTCAGATACTTTTATTATTTTCATCTGTTAATTCCTCCAGACTATGATGTATTCCCACATATTTATATTTATTGTCTATTACATAGGGCCAAGGAGTACCAATAGGTAACAGGACATATTCAGCCTCTTCATAAAATTGTGGCATATTATTCCAATATCCAGTATTATTCTTCACAAAAGATATTTCAAAAGGTTTAAGAGAGTATAATGTACACGCAAGAGGTTTTAATACAAATTTGTATTCTTTTTCAGTTGACTTATCTTCTATAATTTCAACTATATAAATTACTCCTTCTTCTTTATACTGATAAATACCACCTAACTTTACAAAATCCCACCCCCCATCATTTTCTCGCATCTAATAATACCTCCTCTATATATTTACCTTGTGAACACCTCACACAACCTTCCATTTTCTTTTCTCTTCGTGCTAAACATAATTTCATCTGTGCTCGTTGTTCCTTTTTCGAGCAATAGAAATAATCAACTAGATTGAATTTATTACATGCTTCATCACTATCAGTGATAATTGTATTCTTTATTGGACATTTACTTTTTACAATTATCTCTTCACCATCTGCCCGTGCTATTATACTATCAACATCAGCATGAAAATGAGTACAATAATAACAAATTTTACCTTTCTTCACATCAAACCTCATCTAAAATGTTAATTCAAAATGTGGATATCTACTTGTTTCCCTAAACAACATTTTATGTCTTCGTAACAATTCAGCTAATTTTGTTGGTCCATTATTACTATTCAGTATGGAATACAACATTGGCACTTTCCATTGAGAGGAGGTAGCATAAAATTTACATTGTGAACTATCAGCTAGTTTCTTCATTTGTTTTTCAGAAAAGGGGCATCGAGATCCGGTACAAGAGTTGCATTTGAACGTGTGCGTTTTATTTTTTTTCATAATTAACCATTCACCTTTCTTTATAGTTTCATTCTACAAATTCTATCTTCATCAGAATAATAACAATATTTCAATCCTGTATACAAAAGATATGCCATACAATGATCACAAGGCATAGCAAACATTAAATTTCCTAGATTATTCACACGTATAATAAGAATTGAGTAACCATCTAAATCTCTTTTAGCCTTTATAATAGCATCCATCTCAGCATGAAGAGAACCTTTCCATCTGAAGAATCTAGGATGACAATGTTTGACTGATCTACAAGAATAGTTTCTGCCGGAAGATATAATGCTCTTATGATTAAAAATAACAGCACCCATTTTATGTCTGTGATCAGACTTTCTTGCTTCTTTAACAGCTAATTCCAGAATTGAGTTGTTCAACATCTTTCTCCTTATACCAATCACAGTCATTATTCTTATTTTTTACATCTGGGCTAATTTTAGGTTTAGATAATTGTCTATGACATTTAAGCCAACTATCTACTATTTTATACTCTTCTGTATTATTAGGTGAATTGCATCTGTATTTCCAATTAGTATAATATACTAAATCATCTTCAACCTGTGCAAGATACTTACAATCTCTGCAATATACTTTACTCATAATATTCCTCCGAAAAACTTATTAAATCTAGCACCTTTGCCAACAGAGGCTTGTAACCTTTATCACGTTTATGTTTCAGACTTAGTCCTTTCAAATCAGGTTTCTCAATTACATATTCATAATAACCTTTTTTCCTTGGGACTTCTCTTATATTGCGAATATGAATCTCGTCAATTTGACGTTCATTAATGAATATTTTTGCTATGAGCATATTATACCTCTGCTAAATTGTCTCCTATTTCTATATCTGCTTTCAACCTTACTCTGTTAATATTCGGAAATGGTTTATTTACGTTCTGCATAACTTCTTTCTTTCTCTTCTTTTAGAAATTGATAATACAATTCATATAATTGCTCTTTGGTGAAAAGAGATTTATTACTCTTTGAAATATTTTTTCCTAATGTAATCATCCTAAGATTAACAGGAGAAGAAATTATTTCAGGAAGAATACTATTTTCAAATCCATCTTGTATAGAATAAATATGATCTAATGAATAATCTTCACTTTTAGTTCCTCTTACTAACCCTAAAGGATTTATAACCCATAAGTATTTAAGGTAATTATGATTAGAAATACTATCTACTGATGAATGATATAATTCTTTTCTTTTTAAAATTTCATCATCTGAATACTTCCTTTTCCGAAATATTGAACATTGAATCTTACAATCTTGAGAACAATAGAAATGACTTTCACCACCTGTTTGCCCACTTAATGCACTAAGTCTTAATCTGACACTAGTGCGTTTTGGCACAAACCAATTTCTACATTTAAAACACCTAACTTCTAAAATATTATTGTCTGCTGAAGATCTTCTAACCTCTTCACAGTATGAAAGTTTACTAGCATAGGTATTATACAATGGCAGATTTTTTTCAACAACACCACCCATCCAATGACATTTCCTCCCCCTACTTTTAGCTCTTAAAATTTCTTTAGTCTTATCAGAATGTTTTTTTCCTAATCTACGTTTAGTACCAATAAGAGATAGACTTATTTTATGCTTTGCCTCATCATTTAATCTAAAACAAGATCTGCAACAAAAGTATCCATTATTTAAAGTTGAAGCTAGAAAATCATCCCCACAAGTTCTACAGCATTCAACATACCGATAACTTGTTTTACCATTATACCATAAATTTTTATCTTTTATATATTTTAATTTCTCAAGACTATCCCAACATATTTTCAACTAAAGCATTCTCCTTTATACTTCTGATAGATCCTCTCCTACTTTAATATCAACCTTTAATCTTACATCATTAATACCACTAAAAGGTTTATTGATATTTTGCATAGTTTCTTTCATTATCGCAGAAACATCATTAACTTCTTCATCTTTTGCTTCAGTAACTATACTATCATAAACCTGTAATACTAACCCTGATTTCATATTCTGTCCTTCATATATCTTATCAAGGCTTATTAATGATAAAGCTTCAATATCCCAAGCTAAACTTTGCACTAAATGATTAACCCCCTCCCTCTGAGATTTGTGGTCATCTGGCTTATGATCATGCCATGTTCGTCTACGTTTGAAATAATTTTCTAAAAATCCTTGTTCAATAAGAAGTTGCTTTGTAGCATCTATATTTTTACGTAAATCTGGGAATTTATCATAGAATCCATTTATAAACTCATAAGCTTCTTCTTTTGGAATCTTTAGTTGATACGACAATTTGGATGGGCCTTCCTGATATACAATCCCGAACATCGTTGCCTTTCCTTTTACTCTTAATTCAGTCATTGCTACATCACCACTTTTATATCCATTATATACTTCTTCATATGTTTTCTTAAAAGCTTGTGCGGTAATTGCAGAATGACTATCCTTATCAAAATCATTGCATATATCTCTTAATCTAGGTTCATTATATACTGCTTTCATAGCAGCACATCGTACTTCTAGTTGAGATTGATCCCCCGCTACAAATTTATACCCAGGTCTTGCTACAATACACCCCCTTACTATCTTTTCTCTTGGTATATTAAGTAGATTTGGATCTTTGCTATTTGGTCTTCCACTATTTGTAGCATGTAGACTATAGCGTGTCAAGGCTACATTTCCAACTAATTTTGGAACAACCCCACTTAGAAAATTATCTCTTATAACTTGATATGATCTATAATCCTCCATTATCTTACAATATTCATTATCATATTCTTCAACATATCTTTTCATTTCCTCTTGGCCAATACTTGCTTTTCCTGCATCTGTTTCTTGTAACATTGGCAACTTATAATAATCTATTATTATCCACCTTACCATATCAGATGATCTTGGATTAAATGTTTTTCTAAAATGCTTTTCACATTCTTTCACACACTCTAAACTGATAGCTTTCAACAAAGCCCTATCCGCTCGTTTTCTATAAATCTCATCAACTTTCCACAACTTATCCAAATCATAGGTTACACCCCTAAGACTCATTTTTGTGAGAATCCTATTAGTAGGAATCATTATATTTTCATAAAACCACGTTAAGCCTCTCTCTTCTAATTTCTTTTTCTGTGCTCTTATTATAGGGTAGAGTGTTCCTACATCATCTGCCCCATATTGATATAATATTCCTTTATCAAAGATTTTGTGAGCACCACCAACTTTATTTATTTCATCATCATACCCTGCTGATTCTCTATTGTATTTAGAGGTTAAAGCAGTAAGATCATTGCTACCAGTGCCATGCAAAGCATATTCAGCAAGGCATGTATCATGCCCCCATTTTTTTGGAAATATACCATGCTTTACACATATCATCTTTACATCATGTTCATATGTTTGGCCACTAACTTCACACCTGTTAAATAATTCTTCTAACTCATTTCTAACTTTCGGTATGAAATCTTCTTCAAGAAGATAAATTATACTGTCATCATCTCCACCTAACTGTAATATTCTTAGATCATCTTTATAAGGAGACAATCCTGTTGATTCAGTATCAAACTTGATTGAATGTATTGTAGGAAATATTCTCCTTACTTCTTCTACACTATCTATCACTTTATACTTGTAGTGTCTTATTGTATGAATATTCGCAATAATCTGGCTCTTAATCTTCTTAAAATCTTCGACTAGAATCTCCCATTTGCTTTTATCATACAAGCAAGCAGCAGGATGAAAAGTTGGGAAGACCCTATATGGTATTTTTTCAGATTGAAGAAGCAATCCTCTATATTGCTCAATACCTGTTTTATTAGTAGTAGCGTATAGAGCAGACCCCCCCATTGCCACTATTAACTTCGGTTTAAGTCGATTTATATCTCTCAAAAGATAGATAAAGCAAGTATCTAACTCGGATTTAGTGGGCGTAGGATTTCCATGTTGATAACATCTCATTACATTGGTAATACCTATGCTATCACGATTAAATCCAGCAAGAGTTAACAGTTCATCAAATTTCTTTCCTGCCTCCCCCACAAAACATTTAGCTTCATCTGTAAGAAGATAGTTCTCAGCTTCATTTGACCCAAACATTTCCCCACAAAATAATACTTCAGGATGTTCAGACCCAAAATAGGGAACACAATTTACTTGCTTGTTAGATAATCGACAACGACTACACTTTATCATTAGTTATAAATATTTCCCTTGCAACTACAACATTGCTACCCTGTTCCCCATATACTATAGGATTTCTAAATAAAACTTTCTTTATAATTAAAGGACGACTAAAAGTATTATTAATTCCTTTGTAGAATCTTGCATCCTCTCTACTTAAATAGATATGCCAACCTGTAGGATATCTTTTTTCACCATATGTAGGCAAAAGAGTCTTTTGATCCTTTCTAAATCTAAAATCTTTTTCGTCTATCCATTTTTCTGTAGGTCTGACAAGATCCCCTGTTGTAAATACTCCTGTTAATCCATCAATAGATTTCGCAAATACTTTATATCCAACTCTTTTAGTTAAAAATCTTTTTGGTGGTACAGAAAATACCTTATTTAAACACATAACAATTCCTCCTTTAAACTATTTCTGGGATTAATACTTCACATTCTTCAGAGGGGTGATTATATAATTTGGATATATACCCACGAGTCACTTTCAAGAATCTTGCTGCTTTTATTATACCATCCAACTTTCCCACGACAAACTTTGTATACCCTTCACCAACTCTCTTCTTTGCCTTTATAAGTGGAATATCTAAATCCATATAACATTTAAAAAGTTCATTCTCTAGAAAAGTCTTATAATCATCTGGGTTAGATCTTAGTGAATTAATCTTACTTAAAATATCATTTGCAACATTCATTATAGGTGTAGCTATGATTACACTTTGTATTTGTACAACATTATTTTTTGTATTACCATTAGTTTTAAGACTCATCTCTTGACTTAATTGAAGACTTTTAGCACAAATTTCATCCTGCTGGCCAAGAGCAATAATCTTCTCAAAAACATTTTTCAACCCAGATAAAGATAGAGATTCATTAATTGGAACTAAAGGATAATCAGACATTATTTCTCTCCTTTAATAAATTTCTGTTACCATCCCCTCACTCTCATGCACTTATTAATACAATCACCTGCAATCAATCCCATTGCAATACCAGAACCTGCTGCTGAACCCATACTAAAGGAGGGGCTGGTAAAAGATGAAGCATAATTTGTACACATCATTTCACAGTCAAATTTATCACTTTCATACGCAGGACTAGTATTCCTCATAGAAGTTGCACAACCAAAACTAAAAACCACAGCAATTAAAATAATTAGACTTTTCATAATAATCTCCTTTCATTTTTTCTTTTTTATTTTAATACTCTTTTGTTGCCCAACCCTTGTCTTCCTTTGTTCTTCAGTTTTTTCTAATCCCACATTACCAACAGTACAAAAACCAAGTTTATCCCAATGTTTCATTCCAGCTTCAGAATAAGCAGTACATACTCCATTTGCTATAAAAATTTTACAGCTCTCACAAATCATTGCCTATCTCCTATAAATGAACAATTACTACAGTTATAACCATAAACATGATATATGGTTCCCTCTTTTGAGAATTCCCGCTCCACCATACAAGGCCATATTGAACAGAAGCAACTTGGAAGACAAGTTTTCATTGTATATGGGCAATAAAAATTTGGGCTTTCTCCTGTTAATCTAGCCAATTCAATCTCCGCCATCATTTTTGAACGATGTTCACTATGAAAAAATCTCTGGTCTACTTCAGACATAATTTTCTCCTATTCCCCTACTCACTTGCCCCCATCAATACAATCTCACTTCCGGTGTTATTCTTAAGATAAAGCCTATCTTGTCTATCTTTATTAATAAAGACATCAAAATCAAATGTTATACCTTTTAGGAACTTCAGGTCTAAATTCATAGAAAATGTAGTTTGTAACTCAGAAGTGAAGATCAATTCTGCACTTCCATTCACAAGAGATTCAGCTTGAATGCGTAAAGTCTTATTATTATTAAGTATACTAATAAAAGTATTACTTTCACCATATAGAACAGGACTTAACTTTTCAACACTATCTAATAAAGTTGCAACATTACATAACTTCTCAATATTTTCAGAACTGTGCTTGACAAATTCTCTTATCTTATCAATAGGATAAAAATCTACAGGATCAGTTCTAAATTTCCCAAAACCTCCTAGATATCCAACAACTATATTACCAAACTTATCTGAAGTTATTTTATTTTCCTCACCTAATATTGATAGAACTTTTGTGTTCATTGAAATAGGTTTTGGAAGATCAAATTTATGATTATGAATGAACATCCTTGCTCCATCAGTAACACATATCCCATGTGCGTCTATATACAAAGGTGAAAGATTTCCTTTACCTACATATTTAATACCTTGCTTCAACACTTCTACCAAATCATTATCTAATTTAATAGAAGATTCCATTTCAGGTTGAAGAAATGTAGGAAATTGCATATTTGCAATAATCAAATCAGACTTAAATCTTCCAGATTGGATATGAAGATCATTTTCACTATCAACAAACTCTACCTCTTCAGTCAATTTGCTGAGAATATCAATAAGAATAAAAATATTAACGGAACCTTTCCACGGTGCTTTATATGCAATTTCCATATAATTAGCATCATTACAAGTTCGCAGTACAGAACCATTTGAATTAACATATTGTGCATAAACTGGATGATTAACATTCTCCGCAGCATTGCGGAGAAACTTCAAAGTAGAAAGCATACTCTATCCTCCTATCAGATATCGTATAAATATAATGATTAATCCAATAATTATTCCAATATAAAGACACCATATTTTATCTAATATGCTCATATTTTATCCTTTGGACAATACTTCTTAAGGTTTACTGCATTAAGACTGATGAGAGTAGCAATACAAATCTCCTCCAGTTCATTAGTGCGGTGATCATCTATTGCATTTTTTATTATTGCTGATACTACTGATTCCAATTGGTTTCCTTCATATCCACCAATTGAATATTTTATTTTGTACATGCAGATCCCCCTTAAAGTTTGATCTTCTTACCAGTTACATCTTTAATAATAAAATCGTATTCTTCAGTTAAAAACCTTTTGAGTGCATAAGATAGTTTATCACCACTATGATGAATCTTTTTAGACCTAAATATTTTATCAGCAGTTGTCCTAATTTCAGATTTCATTTCCTCGATAGACATGCCACTCCAATCAATTCCTAATTCAATACACATTGAAACTAGTTCAGGTCTGCTTGCCATATTCCTCAATACGTTTTCTTGCTTCTCTAGCAGCATTTTTCCCATATTTAGAACAAGGGCAAGCATCCCTAAAATCTAATCTCATAAAATGCCTACAGACACTACACCAGTCACCTCTATCTAAATTATCAACTGGTTTAGCATAACCAAAACCGGAATCATTATGTGTATATTGATACATCTTATGCCCAGGACAAAAATACCCTATCTTCTTCTTAGACTTCGTCACTTTATCTAACATTTCAGTAAGACGTTTCACAAATTCTTTTGTCGTTGCTTTTTTCATTTCTTAGTTCCTTTCTTTTGCCAATGATGTGTTCCTTGAATCCATCGTTCAAGATATTCCTTAGCACGATTTATAGCCTTTTTTGGTCCTAATCTAACACAAGGACAGTTCCCACTAATCCATCCTGAATTCACCAAGACAATACGAAGTTCTAATCCAACGAAATCATTACACATACCACACATTTGCCTTGCATTAGAAACCCAAGATACAACTTCATCTTTCATAGTTATTGGGCATATGCCACAAGGTCTAAGACCAGACTTATTATTAAGCATCTTAATTAACCGATTTACATATTGTGTCTTAGTGAGTTTTTCTGGATAAGAATTTAATCTAGTCATTTTTATTCTCCTTTTCTATGAATTTACTAAGGTCTCCTAAAAACTCCAATTCAGTTCTCCCGCCTGCTGAGAATCGACTCTTATCTACTATAACCTGTGTTTTAGACTGAAATGAAGAATTACCTTCATCTGAAAACTCACGTATTCTATGAATTAGAATGGTTTCATCTGAATCTTGAAAAATAGCTGAACTACCTTTCAAATCATCGTAGGTAGGTGCAGCTTCCGAATTTCTTTTTCTTGGTTGAGATATCAGAAGCATCATTACATTGAAATCCATAGCTATATCTTTGAATACGCCTGATGCTTGTGCCATTATATGTTCTTCACCAGTTCGACATAACCTTTGAATATTATCAAATACAACTAATCCTATTCCTAATCTATCTCTCGCCAATCTCACAGTATTATAGAAGTTTGCTGGATTTACCTTACTTGAAAATCCAAAATACGTTTGTAGATCTTTCAGTTCCTCAGCAGCAGTCAGACATTCAGATAAGTTTACTGAATCAAATGGTTGATTATAATGCATTTGAATAATCTTCATTGCTAGCATCTCAGGCATCATTTCCATGCAATAAAATAAAGATGGTATATTATGTACTATTGCAAAATGATATGCTACTTGCAATGCCATACTAGTTTTTCCCGCCCCTGAAATTCCTCCTAATACAGTTAAATGAGTTCTTGATAGACCACCCCCTAACAATTTATTAACATTATTCCAAGGTAATGAATATTTTTCAACTATTTCTCCTTTAGATTTACGATATAATTCATAAAGAGCCTCATTAAGTGAGTAAATCCCATCTATCTTAAACTGCTTTGCATTCTTTATGACTTTATCAAAGTCATCCTTTGATTTATCAATCAAGAATTGATTTATATCATATCCTTCGGGGAGCAGAACATTCCAACATCTATTTAACCCTAATCTTGTTGCCCATGTGTCTCTAGCAGCATTTTGTCCAACTGGATCTGAATCTAGAATCAAGGTGATTTTACTTTTAGTAATCAGTTTATCATAATATTCTGGTAATAATGAACCAGCACCGGCAGTTCCAGTTACTGCATTATCATATCCATTTTGAATAAGAGCAATACAATCAAATTCTCCTTCACATAAATAGATTTCATCATAATCATTAAGACAATCACCATTAAAAAGTATCGTCTTTCCTCCAGGTTCCCTTATGTATTTATCCATGTTAATTTCTGGAGGTATTTGTCTGTATTTAAGTAGTTTACATACACCGTTTTCATATGCGGGTATAGAAACCCAATCCTGATTATATCTATAAAGATACCCTAATTTGAACATTCTTATTGTATCTTCAGTAAAGCCTCGTTGTGTCAAATATCGAAGTGCTTTCTTATTCTCAAATATAGTTGAATGTAAGTTATCAGCAAGTGCTGTGAAGTCTAGTTCAGGCTTTTGTATATCTAACCTCTCAGCAAAAGATTTAATTGGCAATATATCACCAAAGAATTCCATTATTTTAGAGAAGTGGCCTTTTGCAAAAGCGTTTCCCGGTTCCATCACTTCACATCTGAAGCAATGATAAGCCCCTGTCTGTATATTTATATATAACTTCTCCTTTCCACAGTTAGGGCAAACTAAGATTGCTTCTTTTCCAGATATTTTATGAACTAGACTTTTTTCATTAAGATAACCAACAATATCAAGATCCACTCAATAAATCCTCATTTTCATAAATGTTTCCAACAACTTCAATATTATCTGCTACATAGTAGACAGCAAGAGGTATACTTACTCCGTGAGTAGGATAATCAATCATCCACTCACCATGAGAATATTCAATTTCTCCTTCTATCCAAGGAGCTTCATTTTCAAATTTGAACGGATGATTATAAAGTGTTTTTACTCTATCCCCTTCATAAATTTCCTTATTATTCTTATCATGACGACCTGTAAACAAAAGAGGCATCATAACATCAGCTTCGTCAATTACTGATAATTTTGGATTAGGATGAATATTAATAAATTTTCCAGTGGGTAAAAGGCACATTTGATCTTCTGCCATTTCTTCTGCTGAAAACATTTTCTTAAGTCTTGTATGCCATGCTCTAACTTTTATTGTTTTCATATATCCTCATCCATTTCTCCTACTTCAACTAGGATTTGCATATAAGGTTGAAAAGGACAACTCTTCATACAATATTCATCAGTTTTCATTCTTTCTAAACATCGTTCCTTCAAGTGGGCTAGTAAATAGTTAATGTCTATCCCCATTTCCATAACATTCTCATTATTAGGGGTACTACTGGTTTTTGTCATCCATTACTCCTCTTATTGTCTAATATTATACCATATTTTAACTGTATTTTTGGGAGACCAAATATTGGTATCTTGATAACCTAAATAAGTCATATTTTTTATATCATGTGGGACACAACAAGGAATAGAAATTATATGCTTTACTTTAGCTTTTATATTTTCTATAACAGAAGACATTTTTGCATGACTATGAACTAACACCACTAATACCTGATCATATTTGGTCAAATCTAAAATCTCATCTTCAATTCGTCTTCGGAGAATTACCAATTTACGTATATCATATTCCTTATCTCTTAATTTAGGGTCTATACTAAAACATTGCCAATTACTCCTAAAAGCAAACAAAGCAGCAGTACGTGGTGTACTACCATCCCCCACACATACAAGAGCTATATTTTCGTCATCATATCTGATATTAAATCTATCTATTATATGTGACCGTACAGCATTATAAGCCGCCATACTTTCTGTTATTTCCTTCGCATTAGGAAATAGTTTATTTAATAATAGATCAGGAGCACATCTAAGATGTACAAATTCCATCATATATCGTCTCATCATTATCTCCTATTCCTACCATTTAAAGAAATCTAACACTTCCTGTGCTTTATCCTCATAACCAAAAAATATTAGTGGTGTTACTATAAAGAACAAAGCAAGTACAGATGCCACATATAAAAATGGAACAAGAGGAATCTTTATATACCAAGGAAGATTCTTGAACATATTAAATTCCTTTATTTAATCTATTTTTTAATTCAAATAGATGTTTAGCTGATGATTCCATCTTTGGAAGAAATATCTTATAATGATTCCATAGAATAAGTATAAATAATATTACTACTCCATAACTAATAAAAGCACTCCAATTTCCATCAAACACCTGTATTAAAAATAGACTAGCATTTAAAACTAGGAAAATCCAACAAGCTATAGTAGATATTTTTAATCCTTTGGACATTTTATAATATTTAGTTTCCATATTATAACTCCTTGCTTTAGAAGCATCTTAGTTTATTCTTTACTTCTTCTCTTTTGAAGATGTCATATCATTAATCCATTGTTCTACTTTTAGATTAAGTAGTCTCAATACTTGGTCTGGAACCTTCTGTACTTGTTCATTATTAGCAACTTTTGGAATAAGCCAAATAGCAGCATACTCTTTAGTCGAAGGAATAAAAGCAAGACTCAAACCGAAAAAGATAATAAGTGGGGTTATAATCTTAATCGTTCTTTTAAGTGGCCTCACTTCATTAAATTCATCCCAACATATATATACAATTACAGCTAGTACGATCATTATTAGAATAGTAATTGTCAAAAATCCAACGATAAGACCCTTTATTGCATCCAACCTTGTAATCCAATAGATATCCCACCCTGTAATCATAATAGTTTCCTCCTTTTTCTAATCAAAAAATTTACATTGTAAAACCTTGTTTTTTGATTTCATCACTGATCAATTCCCAAATATACCCATGAAAAGATTCTGCAATATCATCAGAATAATCTCTTAGACCATAACACCCTCCTCCCACTCCTTTCTTAAAAACATCTAATAGGTGCGGAGCATTAGCTAGATGATATAATAATCTAGCTTCTTGAAGAGTTTCAATTTCAAGTTCTAATATAAATGGCTTAAATTTATTTTCTATCTTTACAGACGTAATTTTTCCTTTCATAATTTACACTCCTTTTAGTTTGTAAAACTACTAATTTTTAAAATCGAAGTTTATTCTTTGCTTTCTCTGCAAACTTATCCCTATTCTTTTCCCAAAGATCTAAATACTTTTCAAAATCTTCAGTTGTATGATTGAACAAAAATGCAGCAATCTGCAATTCAAGTTCACAAAAATAGGTGAAGTTCAATTCATTATGGTTTTCGTCCAGAAAACTGTCTAGATATTTTTTTCTCAGTTTGAAATTCTTTATTTTGTCAAGAGGGAAACCAAAATATGTTTGTGTTAACACATTGAACACTTTTTGTGGATCATACTTTTCAGTAATAGGATGAAAGTCTATTTTCTTTCTTCTATAACGTAACTTCTCAAATGGTTTGTTTTTGCCCAGAAATTTCACAAATCCAGAATCACCATGCAACCCTGAATAGATGAACTTTGCCAATTCCCAATTAACACTGTAATAATAAGTCTTAGGATCTCCTATTACTAATTTATAATTAGTAATTGATTCAATCAGATCTTTCTCAGAGAAACCGAGAAAGAAGGCTTCTTGTATTACACTATCAAGTGTTTTCCAGTATGATTCAAGAGTTAATCTGTTTTTTACTTTTAGAACTTTAGAGGTTATTTTGGTGTGTTTCTTTATCTCCCGCTTATTGGAAAATGTTTCGTTCCAACATTGGAGAATACGTTCTGATGGTGTTCTAGGTACATCTGAAAACAGGGTTTGCTGTTTCATATAAGCACCTGAATTGCTTAATCTAAAATCTTAAATTCTTTACATAGAGATATTTTTACAGAGGGGCTAATAAACCCTGGTTCCATATGTTTAGCAAATGCCTTTTTATATTGTATCTTGTGAACTTCTGTAAAACCTAAGTCCGATATAATATAACGACCAGGTCTATTATTCCATAAAAGATTTGACTTTTCAGCTTCTTTTTTAGATGTGAAAAAGCAAAATCCTAAATTCACATTAGTTGGTAAAACCTCCTCACAAAAAAGTGAATTATCCCATCTAATCCAACCATCTTCATCTTGCTTATAATGAGTATTAATGATTATTGAATAATAACTTGAAGGATAATTTCTATTTTTAGGGATGAAGAGCTTATAACCAATTCCACTTTTTCTTTTTGGTACAATACTATCCTCATGTATTCTGTTACACATGCTTATCCCCCTTTTTTATTGAAAGGAATTCTCTAATATCCAAAAGAACTTCCATTTGGAGGATCATCATTTTACTGAGAAATTGTAAATATTGTGGTATAATTTTTCCTTTTTCATCCAAATCTGCTACAGCGTTGTCTACAAATTTATTTATTTCTTCTCTTGTTTTCATAGTTACACCTTCAATCCTAATGCTTTTTTGAATTCTATAGCTGTACCACTGATTTTGTCTAATTCATCATCAGAAAGATTAAATCTATCTTTTACATCAACAGGAGCAGTCCACCTATTTCCTATACCTATATCTTCTTTCACATCAGAGTCTATTACTATTGCTACTACCTGATTAAGGTCTACCGTTGCTAATATCATACTATAAGACCTATCCAACCTGTCCGTTTTAAAATGTACTCTATCCCCTTGCTTCCATTTTCTTCGTTGTATAACTTTAGCAATAAATCCATGCTCTTCAAGCCAATTAGGATAACCTAAATCTGCGGCAAGCACTTGGGCAACTGGAATAGGGATTTCTCTGTAGGCATAATTAATTTCTTGTTGAACAGCCTTTTTAATAAAATCCTTTAATACGTCACTACAAGCACCATGATTGCGCAGACTCTCAACTGTAATAGGCTTTAAAGATTTATACTGTTCCATTTTCTTCTCCTCCTCATCAATGAATTTTGCTTTAACCAATGTCCCAAAAAGGGAATAAGCATGACACAACCACCCTTCCGGGTTTTTTCTAAATTTGCCTTCATATAAAGAAAATGATCTTGGTGTTTTACATACGCAATTACCAGTAAATTCACAACTAGAAGCATGATCACATATAAATAGACCTTCTATGAATTTTGCTTTAACTATTCCTCCATTTGGTCCTGCTTGTTGACAAGACCACCCATTTGGATATTGTCTAAAATATCCAACATGATTATTATAATCATTTATATCACGAGAAGAGCAACCAGATTCAACTCTACAAGAGTCAGCGTGGTCACATATGAATAACCTGCTCTCTTTAATCATTTTCTTCTCCTCCTCATCAATGAATTTCGCTTTAACAAAAGTACTCACATGTTTACAATCCCACCCTTTAGGAGATGTTTTAAAGTAGCCATTGTGTTCATTATAACTACCTATTTTCTTGGATGGACAAGTGTATTTGGTACAAATATCCGCATGATCACAAATATACATTCTTTTTTCTTCTACCGGCACTAAATCTTCTGGTAAGAAACAATAGTGAAAATTTGTTTTACTTCGAGCTAATACATGATATGGTGTATTAGAATTATTCACTAAATAGATTTCAAATTCACAATTAGGATGTTCGTTTATAAATTTTATCCAAGATTCATGGTATATACTCTTCTTTATTGCTTTGACTCTCATACCTACTTTACAATCTTCAAATTTCATGTTAAGCCTCCTTTTTGGTTAGAAGTAAAGAAAACCTCTATGTGGAAAGAAAAGAAGCAAGAACATTTCTGATCCTGCTTCTGAATTCCATAGTTTCAACTTCCAAGTTTTGAAATCTGACTACTGTTAGATATTTTTTATTGAGAAATCTGCTACGTTCTTCATCATATTTCTTCTGTTTTAAATGAGACTCACCATCTATTTCAATGACAAGTTTTATTTGAGGAATATAGAAATCTGTAATATACCACTTATTAGTAACTTTATTGAAAAATACTTTTCGGTTAACAAGTAAAAGATTTAACTTCTTACATTCATCATCTACAATATATTTAGTTATGCCTTCATGAACAGTTTGTGCTCCATTTCTCATCCAGCAAGCTCTTTTAAACACAGTTTTCTTTTTATTACCAAAAATAGACTTTTTCCTAGCAATTTCTTTCTGAAGAAGACGTTTTTTCTTTTTTCTTAAATATCTTTTAAAAGATTTTAATGAATTTGAATACATACATATAGTCTTACGATTAGCTGACGTTTGAGGATAAGGCTCCCCCCCACGAAACGGGGGGAGAGCACTTGTCTTACGATCCCTTCGGTCTTCGGACATCATCATAAAATGAAATAGACGGATTTTAATCCTACGCCCAGGTCTTATAACTTTCCGTTACTTTACCATAAAGTTGCGACTATCCCTATCACAACTAATCTATTAGGCTCCGCTGTTAAGCAAGGACGGTCATACATTATCTAATAATCAAATAATATATGTTGCATTTCTGCACATCATCTGGGAAATTGGTATCTTTTAGATACCTCTCCAACGAGACTTTCAAGTTTATTACTTTTACTTACTAGGTCTGTTCTCACGTATCCTTCTGTAAGTGAAGGTCATTATTTAAAGGATATGTTTTCTGCTCTATAAGCTAACCACTATACCATTTTTGTCAAGGGGTATATAGAAATATATTTATACCCCCTGGCAAAAAGCATGGTAGGAAGAACTCATCTTTATTTTGTCAACCCCCTTGACAGAAATTATATTGGGAGAGGAAGGATTCGAACCTACATAGCACTATGGCCACAGATTTACAGTCTGCTGCTTTTCCAATTAGCATCTCTCCCATTATTTTTACAGATAATCCAATCATTTTCTATTATTTCATCAAAAAATTCTTGTGGTTTTGTTTAGAAAAGTTGTGTCTTTATCAGATTATAAAAATCAAATCTAGCTTTCTTAAGATCTTTCTCTAATTGTGTATTTGTAACATTTTTAAAATATTGTTCAACTTTGTCTTCTAAAGAAATATCTGTTTCTAAAAGATTATCAAAAAATTCTTGTGGTTTTGTTTCAGCTTTTGCTCCATTAAGCCATTTTGTAATATGTTTACTTGTAGTTCTAGACCATTTCTTCTCAGTTTTATAGAATTTACCTAAAATATGGCAAGCTACTGGTTCTTTATAAGAGAAAAATATGATGACATCTCCTATTTCCACTTCATTCATATTAGATCCTATTGGTGTTAGTTTCATATTTACCCCTCTTCTGGATGATAATATTTAGTCAATCTCTTCTACGTCTGATAATGATTCACCACATTCTGTACAAACAGCTATATAATCATGGTGAACTCCTTTTGCCCCCCAAAATTCATAGTTTCCGATGCCGAAATCTTCCCATTTGCCAATAACTCTTCTCTTACAATTAGGGCAAAAACCTTCAGTTACATATCTTGGTTTTCTGGTCATAGTTTTTCTCTAAATCTATTATAATTGTTTGCAATTTTATTACAGGCATCACAATTAGGGTCAACTGTGAAATAATAAAGTTGATTTGGTCTAAGTATAAGAAAATTCTGTTCACAAAGGAACATTTCAATTACTTTTGCTTTTTCTCCATCTTTAAGAGTTACTTCCATAATTTCACCTCTTCATTGCATTTTGAGCAAGTCGTAGATTTTCTCCTTATGCAGCTTTCTTAAGAATATTTTTGTTTGCTTCTGATATAGGTCTAATCCAATTTACAATCGGATAACTGCAATCAGGAGTATTTCTACCACAAGTTGGGCATTTCTTTTGATTACTACTAAATACCTCTTGACAATCTAAACATAAGACTGCTTTGTTAAGGTTCATGTCAATTTACCCTCCTCAGTGTCTTTTATTTTACATCTACATATTCCATTGTTACTCGCAATAAATTATTATAATCTCCTGATATTGCCTTTTTTTGGTATTCATCAATTGTTTCTTTTGGAATTTTAGCTTTCTTCATTGCAGCTACTGTTCTACCTATGATAGCAAAAGCGTTTCCATCTTCACCAACTAGTTTTACTTTAACTTTTTTCATTATCTTTCTCCTTATATGTTTGATTTTCCTTTCTTATTTATCACATACATCCCTTATAAGTTTTGCAAATTCCCTTTTTAGTTTAGGAAAATGATCAGATCTCTTCCACAATGTAAAAATGCTATACACATCCTCACAATGATTGCATAGTGCATCATATCCCCACCCATCTTTTGCAATACAAAAATAACATTTAGACGCAAAAGAATTCGTATTAAGCTGTTGTTCTCTTGCATATGCACAAAGAAAGCAGTCATGGCTTATATATGGAAAATTTTTCCACTTTGGCCACTGGTATTTTTCTGCGTTTGGATGTTTACTCAGCCAATCCCATAATTCTTTATGAAGTTCAATAGTTCTTTTCTTGGTGAGTTTCATACTTATATTTATCCTCCTTTTATTCCCATCCCCAACAACCACAATAATAAAGATCGTGTGGTCTACTTGGGCAGTATTCAAAAAAAGCAAGCTTTAGAGATGATTTCACCCACCCGTGCCTTCCTTCTTTTATTTCTCCCCCTTGATTTCCACATTTCCCAAAATCAATGAAGCTACAACACGCTTCTCTTCCCTCAAGATTTGGTAGGGTATCGACAATTTCAGCATCAGGCGTGGTTCCTATACAGATTGCACAAACAGGATTCCCTTTACTATTAGTTGCATTAGTTGAATGACCACATTTCATTAATTTTATCATCATATTTCTCCTTTATTTTGTCCAATCAATTAATTGTTCTAATTCTAAAGTGAAGAGTGCCAAATTAATAAGATGACTAATTTCTCGAACACTATAACCAGCATATACCCATCTTTTAAAGAAAGGCTCTAATATCTTTATTACCTCTCTGTCAATTTGATCTGCTACATCAGTGTAATGCCCTTTATCAGTAAAAAGAGATTCCATATTTTTCTCCTTTATTGATGGTTTTATTTTGGATCGTAGTCTTTAGCTAAATCATACAATTTTTGAGCTAAACATCGGTTCTTGCATATTTCAGCTTTTCTGATGATGAAAATACAAGTGTCAAGAATCCACCATTTAATTAGGTTTCCTATTCCCATTTTAACCCCCATTTATTCTAAAAATTTATGTACTCCATCTCCTAAGATTACATCTGCAATATTCTTTTTATTTTCTACTGATCTCAGTATTTTCTCATCTATAGTATTCTTTAATACAAAGTCAGTGTATATACATATACTCTTTTGCCCAATCCTATGAGGTCTACTTATTGCTTGTTCTCTTGTATCAAGAGTGAATACATTTTCGTAGAAAAAGGTATACTGTTTTTCATATGGTTTAGAATCCAACTTGAATAGTTCAATTCCGATACCACCCGCTTCAATCTGTCCTATGAATACATTTACAGTACTACTTTCTTGAAATCCTTTCCATTTTTCATACTTTATTTTCTCATTATCATCTCCTGTCATTGCAGTAAAAGGTATTTTTAGTCTATTAAGTTGTTTTGCAATCATTGATATTGATTTGCGAAATCTACACCAAACAATTACTGACGATTCTTCTTCGAGAATTATCTCTATATGCTCAATGAGTGCATTTAATTTTGGTTGCTCAGTTAGTTCTACAGTCGTATGATTTTCCCCTGCTGTAAATCCACTTGTTATTTGTTGTAGTCTCATCAATCTTAATAGAATATTATTTATCCTTAATGTTGTTATCCCCTCTTCCGTTTCAATCTCCGAGAGAATACTACGTTTTACTTCTTTATAGAGATTCTCTAGTGAAGAGGACATTTCTATCTCTAAGGTGTTATGTATTTGTTCTGGTAGATCTGGTAAAACTTCCTTTTTTGTCTTTCTAATACATCTGGTATAAATCCTTTTTTTCATATCTTCTATCTTATCTAACCTTAGATAGAGCCTTCCAAAATGGTCATTCGGATCTTTGTAGAAAAAGACATTTTTAAATACTTCATAACTTCTTCCAAAAGATTCACCCCCATCTAAAACTCTAAATTGAGACCATAAATTGTTCGGTCTATTAGCAATAGGTGTTCCAGTTAAAATCATTTTATACTTTGCAGTATCAGCAAATAAAGTACTAGCTATAGTTCTTCTAGCACTATGATTACGAATAAATTTTGCTGATTCATCAAAGATAATCATATCAAATTGCAGATCATTAAGCATTTCCTTATAGTTATGATGTATAATGAATGGTGGTTCTTCACTTATTACTCTAAGATCTTTTAATAAAGGAAACAACGATTCATAATTTATAATCCCAAATCTATAATCTTCATTGAGATTTTTAAGTCTATTAATCCGTGTGTCATGTAGTATTGTAGGTTTGTATTCAGATAGTTTCTCAATATTTGTTTTCCAATTGTATATAACGCTTGATGGGCAAACTACTAACACTTTTCTTATTTTATCAAATTGTATTCTATATCTAGCTACGTTAATAGATATCATACTTTTACCAGTTCCCATTTCAAGTAGTAGCCCTGTATTATTTTGTCGTATTGAAAATAAGAAGGTCTCTAGTTGAAATGGGTAGAATTTTAAGCCGATAGTAGAAAAGTTTTTTGGTAGTTTCATTGTTCATTAAAGCCCCTCTCTTATTCCTTTTAATCCTTGTCGTTTAATCCAATTTTCCATTCTTTCCTCTGATCCCCAACATATAGCAGGGGCGTGTGAAAAAAAGTATTGAACAAAATCTCTTATTTTATTTATGTTTATGTCATCTGCATATTGAAATGATTCTTTCAGTTTGTTTTGAATTATAGCACTGAGAAAATTTCCTGGTTCACATCCTTCTTCAATGTATCTTTTTACTCCTTCTCTCATATGTCTTGGTAGAATATAAAGTAGTTCATCCTTATTTTCTTCATCATATTCAAAATGGTCCATAATCATTCCTCCTCAAACTCTTCAAGAATATAGATTGTATTTAGAGTTTCAATTGTTGTTTTGCCTTTTACCTTTATAACTCTTGAGGTGAAGACATCTTTACGATCACCTAGTTTTGGATGATTTACTACATCACCAAATAATGCCACAAGTTTTATTTTAACAGTAGATTTCATTACTCATTCCCCCTTTTAGAGTTAAGAATTGAATTAACTACCTCCTTAGAATAGGAGGAATTTTTGATTTCTGTTTCAGTTATTTTTCTCATATTTTCACATTTTGTATGATTTGAAGACCAAACTCTTCCTTTATCAGGACCAGATAAAATAAGAATATTAAATAACTCATTTTTTCTTACTTCAATTAATACGGCCTTTGTATCACTGTAAGCATGAGTATTTAAAATGAATTCATCTCCAACCGAAAATGTCTTTTCCTTTTCTATTTCTTTTATAAAATTATGTAGTATCAACCAACTTTTCCATGTTTCGTGGTCTTTAAATGTTTTTATTACTTCCTCTAATGGAATAAATTCAAATGAATAATAGTTTGGAAGAAAATGGTTTGCAAATAGAGTGAATTCGTTTTTACATGGTTTTTCATCACCAACAAGTTTTACTGAAATTTTTTGCAATTCTTTATATTCCATCTTGGTTTCCTCCTTTATTGGTCTTAGATCTTCTATTAGTTCTAAATCTTCTGGTAAGAATATATATCTGTAGTCATTAGATGAACGTAATGTTACGTGGCTGTCAATAACAGAAGAAATGACTGCTGTGTGAGTTGGGCAATTTTCACAAAATTCTTTCCAATAGTAAAGACCTATACTCTTCTTTATTGCTTTAACTGTCATTCCTATTTTACATTCTTTAAGTTTCATAATAAGTTTATCCTTTTATTAGTCTATTCTCATAAGTTTTTCTAATTCATCAATATCTTCTTGAGAAAGTTTATTCCCCTCATTTGCTTTTTCTAAAAATTCTACTATTCTATTACGATAATCATCTCCACGTTCTTGCCAATCTACAAATAACTTTAGTGCTTGCATTGGTGGTAGCCAATATCCCTTTTTGCTATATTTCATACACCTAAGAGTTGAACTAACAGGACAGTGTATGTTTTTAATCCTGAGTATTTTGTGTTGTTCATCATGAACAAAGTCTGCATCTACCATTACAGATGTTTCTGATATCAAGCCTGCTCTTATAATTGTAAAGTCAAAATTTGACAGAATTGTTTTCATATCTCCTAAAGCTACAATATGCCCTTCTTTTATTGGTTTTATTAGTTGAATTGGTAAACATCCAAACCAAGGGTGGGTATAATTTAGGCTTTTATAGGTAATGAAAATATTATTTTCATGCTTAATTTCAAGATTGTTATTGTGCATAAACTGCTTTATTTTCTCAACATCTTCTTCTGTTTCTGAATAGATATCAATATCCGATGCTGGAATTGGGTTTTCTAGTGGTGATGCCATATAACGTACATACCCACCACAAATAGTACAAGCTATATTTGATTTTTTTAGATAAAAAAATAAATTCTTGATTTCTGTAAATCCTCTTACAACTTTTACGGTTTCAAATCCAGATTTTGATTTATATAGGGTCTTATCTTCTTCTGTCATATTATTCTCCTTCTTTGATCTCCTTCATTCTTCCAGTATAAGCACCAGTAGAATTTACTTCATAAAGTCTTTTTTTACATATAGTTTTTATAGCTACCTTATGAGCCATTTTAATTGCATCATCCCAATCTTGATCATGCCCACTCAGTGAGTTTAGTTGTACTGCTTTTAGAATATCAATTTCTAATTGAGCTACAGCTATTCTTTCTTGGGGTGTTTCTGGTGCTTGCTCAAATCTCCAATAAGGATCATTACATCCAACTATACAAAATAGAAATAGTGAAGTTAGTAGTACTTTTTTCATTTTCTTATCTCCTTTTTTGTTTAATTATTTCATTCTGCCTATACCCTTTCTGTATAGGCAGTATGTAGTAATTAAAATACTGTCTTTTGACAATTTTGGCAAAGTCCAGACATACTGAACTCTTTTTTACTTAATTCATCTTTAAATGAATTAGCATCTTTGCCACATGAAACACAAATATCATTCTTAATACACGTACTCGTTTTTCTTCCATAAACAGCTAATGAACAGCCATCTACAAACTTCCAGATCTCTTTGGCTTTTTCACTTGGTATCATTCATAAACTCCTTCATTTTTTCCATTAAGATTTCCTTTATGTTTAATTGTGGATCTTCAAGTACAATCTCAAGTAGACTATTCAGGACTTTTCCTATAATCGGCCCTGGTTGAAGGTTTAAATTAGTCATTATATCATTTCCGTTTACTGCCAATTGTTTTAGACTGAACGGCTCATTTTTTTGATACACTAGTCGTGTATTATTTACTATCTCTTTTGCTATAGATAGTGGTATACTTCTATTATAATTTTTTCCTTTGAAATCTCCTAGTTTTAGCCTTAATAAATCTTTTACACTTAATGAGCATTCAGTCAGATCTTTTATTATTTTTCTACATGCTTTTGGTGAAGAGAAAGTTCTCATATGTAATCGTACGAGATTTGAAATCTTATCTACTTCATCATTACTAAATTTCAAACTGCCCAATTCGGTCTTTACTATTTCAGCTCCTAATTCTTCATGTCTTAGAAAGGTCTTATCTTGTTTTTCTTCATTAAATTCACAAGAATCCGGCTTTCCTACATCATGCAAATAGCCTGCAAGTTTTACTAAAGGATATTTAATAGATACAGAATCACCCACGATCATATTATGAGTAAATAGAGGTTCATTATGAAACCTATTTTGTTCATACCCAATACAGTTGTATAATTTTGGTAAGATGTGGTGTAGGATGTTGATTTGATAGCAAGTAGTGAAAAACTGTGAGGCTTTTCTTACCTTCATTACCTTCGTTAATTCTTTATAAATTCTTTCAGGGCTTATTAATTTGACATCGTTTGATTTTTCAACTAATGTATCAACTGTTTTACCATCAAATGTTCCATTGAGAGCAGCTTTAAATCTAGCTGCTCTGATTATTCTATTTGGATCTTCTTCTATTCTTTTGGCAGGATTTCCAATAAATTTAATTATCCCATTCTGAATGTGCTTCATTCCATTATTATAATCAATAAAGTTGCCATTAATATCCATTGCTATAGAGTTGATCGTAAAGTCTCTTCTGGAAACATCTTCTTCTAAGGAAGAAGCAAATCTTACAGTCATATCAGTAGATTCAGAATAAACATCCGTTCTATAGGTAGCTACGTCAATTCCATCTACTATGACTACACCAAAGGATTTTCCTACTAAATCAGTTTTATAGTCTTTAAAGATAGTTATAATTTCATCCGGTGATGCCGATGTTACTATATCTATATCTAAAGACTTTCTACCTAGAAGAAAATCTCTTACACAACCACCAATGAAATATGCCTCATGATTGTGTTCCATAAGTTTTTGTATTATGTGTTTACCTACTTCCATTTTAAAAACCTACTACTTTCTATTCAAAATTAAATCTCGATGTACTTTAATTACAAATTGCTCAATTGTGTTGAAGTCTG